>Ga0065721_10000828_pt1 | contig 209857 bp, 140 predicted proteins | sample Mesricmetagenome_FD_59108 | JGI IMG/M metagenome (GOLD analysis project Ga0065721, IMG submission 59108) | Mesophilic microbial community from rice straw/compost enrichment Sample: eDNA_1 v2 (version 2) | ecosystem: Engineered > Solid waste > Grass > Composting > Bioreactor | place: USA... | reverse complement strand
TACCGGAACGTAATTGCTCCAGGGTCTTGCGTTTAAGCTCTTCGTAGTTGAATTTGTCTTTCTTTTCCATAAAAAACTGTGTTAAAGGTCATAATTTTTTAACCTTTGACACAGTTTATTTTACAGTCTCTTTCAAAGCCGAAAGTGACAAATAACAAGGGGAAGGCGCTGTTGCCGCGCCATTCCCCTTCGCCCCTTCCCGGCAGGGGTTTCAAACAATGTAAAGTACCACTGCTAACTCCTTTTGCTTTTCATACTTTCTTTAAGCACCTTACGCCTTCTTTCATAAATACGCTGTCGCAGACCGTTAAGCTGCGAGGATAACCATTCGCTTAACTCTTTAGGCGCTTTCACTTCATTCCAATGATCCTGCCTTGTGGGCGAACCAGGTCAAATATTCGTCAAATTTGATGAGAATGTATCAGTTCACCCAATAGTTTATCGCATTGGACCAGGACGCGTCAGTTGGAGGGAGTAATTAACTAGCCTGTGGCGCCCTTTTTTTAAAAAACACCAAATATAATCTAGGGCCACTTATTTCGAACTCTCTCCAGCCGCTTTCAGGCAATTCTTCTTCACCATAAGGACAGGTATTTGGTTATTATTATGTAATTTTGCAACGATAGGGAGAAAGAGTTAAAAAACGAATAGAAACGGCTTCAGCCAAAAAATCTGACAGGAATTTGACTGTTTTGATTTACAAATAATTGAAAACCAGAGCGCTTTGATTCCTGTTCTGGGCACCAAAGATGAAACCCGCTCTTAGAGCGGGTTTTCTCGTTTTGTAAAGTGATGTTTTTCGTGCGAAATTACTACAACACCAAAACCTCACTACAATATTCCCAACCCGAGAAGAAGATTATCCTTTACGACCTTGATTCCATCGACGAATATTTAGAGGAAAACGCCAAAGAGAGATTTTAATAAAATAACGTATTAGACGCCATAGATTTTTGCAGAGACTGAAGAGAGGCTATTTGATTCCTATGCAAAAATCACGTAGGGAGTGGCGGTCCAGCCTTTTAATACTGGTAGATCCTGGACTTCCTTTGGTATACTGCCGTCAATAAATTCAAACTTACACACAGTTTTCCACCCATGTGGAATCTCCTCTAAGGGGAAGAAAAGCTGTTGGCTTACGTTTCTTAATATAATCTTGCAATTAAATTCTTTATGATCATCCAATGTTTTTATTTTCGTAAAGCAATGCCCAACGGGAATATCATATTCTGAATATGTGCAAAAAAGAACTAATTCATTCCCTTTTAAACTTTCACTGTTCAAAGGTTTATAGAAATTCGCTTGCAGCTCCTTGCTAACTTTTCCAATAACTTTTATCCAAATTTCCGCCATAATTAATTATTTGATTTCAATGATGAAACTTGTTTATAGAACTCGTCTATTTCGTTTTGTGTTAATTTACGAGTGTTTTTTATAACGGTACCGATCTCACTGTTTGATACTGAAGGAAGCTGTCGGCTTCTTTAAACAGCATGCGGCGGAAGCGCTGGTATTGGGATGTACAGAGCTGTCTTTGCTGGGCAGGGGTGATTTTTGCGACGGCATGCTGTTATTTGATTCCACAGAGATCCTTGCCCGTGCGCTTATCCGGGAGGCTACCTGTTGAAGGCTGCGGCCTAGTGGCGCTTCCGGAATTCAAAGTTCTTTGACTTTAGGTATCTGTGATCAAAATATTGTACCAGGAACAGGAACAAAAGACAGGTACCGATGATCCATTTATACCTGGTAAGGGAAAGGAGGAATTGTGAATTGTATTTTTTGTCAATGAAAAGCATCAGGACTACTGCCCCGAACAGGCAGAGCAGGATAGCGCCCGCCATCGAGAGCGCGAGCATCCTGTTTTCCCTGCGTTGTCTACGCAACTGTACCTGCCTGGTTACCCTGGCAGAGAAATCCATCGGGAGTCCCTGGGGGATATTTTTTCCCAGCATCCGGTAAAGCTGCTGGTAGGCCTCCAGCTCATGAGCGTTCGCTGTTTGCCGCAGGTGTTCCCATGCCTCCATGTTGCCTTCATCCAGCAGCCGCTGAATATGGCTGTCTCTATCTTCCTTCATCGGTCTCTTTTTTTAGATAGGTCTGAAGTTTGTCTTTTAATAATTTGCGGGCCCTGAAAAGGTTTGTTTTTACGGTGCCTTCCGGCAGCCCGGTGATCTCCTCTATTTCCTTGTAGGAAAATTCTTCCAGGTGAAACAGGGTGATAATGATCCGGTACTGCATGGGCATCCTGTCGATCAGGTATTTCAGGTACTCCGATACATCTTTCCGGACCAGGTCCGTTTCCGGGTTTGTTTCTATTGTCAAGAGGTCGCCAATATCGTCTGTATGTATAGAGCTACTGGCGTTCCTGTATATTTTCAGGTAGTTGATGGTCGTAAAATAAGCAATTCGCGAGATCCATGTCGAAAGCCTGGATTTGAAATTGAATTGAGACAAGTGCTTGTGCACCTTGATAAACACATCCTGGCAAATATCTTCGGAGTCTGCCTGATTATTGGTAAGGCGGTAAGCAATATGAAAAACCAGCTTTTCATATTGTTTGATCAAAATATCAAAATGCCGAAGGTCGCCGGCAAGTATTTTGCGAACTAGCTCTTTTTCATCAACCATTATACAATTAGACAACTGCAGACAAAAAATGTTTCAGAAAAAGGGTTTAAAATACAGGAATAGGCCAATCGCGGAATTTTAAAAAAAGTATCACAAAATTGAAACATCCGGCGTCCTGCCCTTGTCTATTTTGTAAAGTACCCAAATTCCTGAATATTATGAAAGATCTCGTATTTCTTACCCCCATTGTGCTGGTGATCATTATTGGTGTGATAATAGTTGCCATTTGTAATTACCGGTTGAGGAAGCGCGTGCTCGAAGCAGGCCCGCTGGATGATTATGCGCTGAAATTCCTGGCTACCTTGTCCACAGGAAGTTCCGAACTGCTGAAATGGGCGATCATTCTTTTCTTTGGCGGGCTTGGGCTTATTGTGCTGGAGTTCCTGCCTTACGGCCTGAATGACTCCCCTTTGCCTTACGGTGTGCAGGCCGTTTGCCTGGCCGCTGGCTGCCTGGTCTACTTTTTAATCAGCAAAAAGAACAAGGCGCAGTATTAATATAACTACAGATCCCTGAATTAATGTAAAACCCTGATTGCGTTTTATGCTAAAAACATCCATTATTTTGTTCGCTGTCTGTTACCTATCGGCAGTGCTCCATACTGATGCAAAGTGTCAGGCGCCTCCCGGCAAAGACTCATTGCGCGGAACCGTGCTGGACTCCGCTACCCGGAAACCGGTGCCGTACGCCACCGTCATGATCCTGGACGACCACGATGCGGCGTTGAAAAGTGTGATTGGTGGCAGCGACGGCTCTTTTGCCATCCCGGCAATGGCCGCATCCCGGCAAAAGATCGCATTCACTGCATTGGGATACAAGCCCAAACAAATCACGGTCAATCTTTCTGATCCTGCTGCTACAGTCAGTATGGGGCCCATATTACTCCGGTTCTCCAGTACAACGCTCAAGGCCGTAGAGGTGGAAGCCAGAAAGCCCCTTATAAAACAGGAGATAGACGGTATCAGCTACGACATACAGGCTGACCCCGACAGTAAGGTGAACAGCCTGTTGGAGATGATGAGGAAAGTGCCCCTCCTCTCCCTGGATGCAGATGATAACATCCAGCTGAAAGGTAGCTCCAGCTACAAGATCCTGATAAATGGAAAGCCCTCCAGCATGACGGAAAGGAATCCCAGGGAGGTGCTCAGGAGTATGCCGGCATCCACCATACAACGCATAGAAGTGATCACCATCCCTCCGGCAAAATATGATGCGGAAGGGCTTGTCGGGATCATTAATATCATCACCAGCAAGAAAATAGCGAACGGCTATACCGGTACGGTCAATATCAGTGAGCGCTTCCCTGCAGGAGGGCCGGGCATGGGGGGATCATTCGATCTCAAGCTCGGAAAGCTGGGGATCTCCGCTTATGGTGGCGGAAGTATATCCAGGGTTCCGCAGACACTGGCATCCATCAGCAGGAACACATTCGAAGGCATTCCCAATACCCTGCAACAGGATAATCTCACCACTAACAAGAACCGTAACGGGTACCTGGGCCTCGAGATCAGCTACGAAATAGACAGCCTTAACCTCATCTCAACACAGATGAACATTAATGGCGGGCATACAGAAGAATCCCTGCAACAGCGCTCTCTCCTCGCTGACCATTCCGGTGTTCTCCAGCAGTATAGCCTGCTGAACAACAATACCGGCAATGGGTCCGGGAAAGATGTGGCAGTGAATTATGAACGCAGGTTCAAAAAAAACAAGAACCAGTTGCTTACATTCTCCTACCGCTACTATACCTATGGAAATGATAATCATAGTAATATCAGCTTGTGGGATCAGGTAGCTTATCCCTTGCCGGATTACCGGCAGATCAACGAGGCTAATTTTTCAGAAAATACCTTTCAGGCAGATTATGTTCATCTTATCAAAAAGATCAATCTCAACATTGAGGCGGGCATAAAGGGTATTCTGCGGGATAACAGCAGCAATTTCCAGTACCAAGCCTTTGATGATACGCAGGGAAAGTACAGGGTCGACTCCTCGAAAAGTAACCTGTTCAACAATACGCAAAATGTGCTGGCGTTCTATAACAGCTACCAGCTCAATATTAAGGACTGGGGATTCAGGGCCGGCATCCGGCTTGAGGGAACCTACATCAAAGGCGAGTTCATTTCAGGGAACACGAAAGTAAAGCAGGATTTCCTGAACGCCATTCCCTCGATAGCGATCAGCAGGAAATTCAAAAATTCAACAAGCCTGAACCTGGGATTCACACAGCGTATCCAGCGCCCGGGCATCTACCAGCTGAATCCCTTTGTTGACCGTTCCAACCCGAACATAGAGATCACGGGAAACCCGGATTTACGACCGATCACCGGAAACGTAATACAAGCCGGTTACAGCATCAGCAGAAAAGTGTTCCTGAACTTTGGCGCCGACTATACTTTTTTCAAAACACTGATCAACCAGGTATCCGTTTTTGATCCGGAAACCAATATCACCAGGATAACGTACCAGAATACAGGCAGGGCGAGCCTGATCGGGGCAAACGCCAGTATGAACTGTCCGATATCAAAAGGATGGGACCTGAGTATCAATACCAAGGCTGCTTATGGAAAGGTGGATGGTGTAAGCGGAACTGAGCCCATCGAAACATCCGGTATCATGTATGCCCTGTTCGCGTCTTCATCCTACGGCTTCGGCGGAGGCTGGAGGGCCAGCGCCAGCTGTAGCGTAAATGGTAAAGGCATCTCCCTGCAGAAAGAGACCAATGGCTATACCAGTACTTCGTTCAGCCTCTCCAAACAACTGCTGAAGAACAAGCTTACCTGTGCCGTTTCTGTAAATAACCCGTTCAATAAATACCGGAACGTGATCACCGACATAACAGGCCCCAACTTCCTGCAGAGAAATACCAATGAGAACTACTTCAGGAATTTTAATGTCCGGCTTAACTGCAATTTCGGCAAACTGAAAAAAGAAACAATCCAAAAGAACAAACGAGGAATAAAGAATGATGATATTTCCAATTAACTGGTAGGCCATTCTGCATATTATAAATTTTTTTTGTCCATTTATGAAAGACTTATCTTTTTTGAAACCTATATCTGTTAGATGAAAGCGACGTATGGGCCGAAACAAGGACGGCGGCTATATTGTTTACGACCGTATACTGCCCGAAACGGATATGTTGCTTACTTATGCTTGACACATCTTCTTTTTCAATGAGGGAGTGGATGTTAAAAAGTCAGCGCGATACGACACGATGCAACATCATATGGAGAGATTTCCTGTTCTGGGCACGGTGATATTAAATTACTTAAAAAGGCTGCAGTTGATGCGGCCTTTTTAAGTTTAAGTTCTTTTACAAGCAAAAAGCAGTTATAATCGTTTACCGTGGAAAACGGCGCCTTATGATGCCTGACTATTTCAAAGAAACAACCTTGGCTCTATGTTTTCTTCCCCAATTAATCATTTCCTGGATGATTTTTCCGAAGCTTTTACAATACGCAGTAGGTTCATATTCGACGAGAACAGGACTTTCGTCATATACGGTTCGCTTAACAAGTTTATTCATTTCCATATCCTTTAATTCTCTCGATAGCATACGTGTTGTAATACCCGGAATGCTCCGTTCTATCTCACGAAAACGCCTGTTGCCGTTACATAGCGAATTTATCACAGGGATACGCCATTTTCCGCCTATAAAGTAGAGCGTGTCCTGTAAAGCCCGTAATTCTTCTTCCTGGTTTCTGGTAATTGCCATATGGTAGTTGGTATACTCTGTTATACTGGTTACAAAAGTATATCATTGTTTTGATAGCTTCGCAAAAAGTTTAAGGATATGAGTACTTTAATAAACAAGGTAGCCATTGTAACAGGCGGCAACAGTGGAATAGGTTACGCAACCGCAAAAGAATTTGTCGCACAGGGTGCAACAACAATCATTACCGGAAGGCGCAAAGAAGCCGTTGAAAAGGCTGCACAGGAAATCGGAGCCATTCCGTTTGTCGCTGACCAGGCAAATTTACAGGACTTAGATCTTCTTAAAAAAGAAGTGGAAGATCAGTTTGGCAAAGTTGATATCCTGTTCATAAACGCCGGAATTACGGGGACGCTTGGTCTAATTGAAAATGCAGGTGTGGAGAATTTTGACCAGGTAATGAACATCAACTTCAGAGGAGCTTATTTCACATTAAGTAAATTTATTCCTCTCCTGAATGATGGTGCTGCTGTTGTTTTCCTGTCGTCTATCGTAGCTTCTACTCACCGTCCAAACAGTTCAGTTTACCAGGCTAGTAAAGCAGCGCTTAATTCAATTGCTAAAACAGCAGCGGCTGAATTGGCTCCAAGAAAAATCAGGGTAAACATTGTGAGCCCCGGACCTCATAAAACAGAAGTACTGAACAAAGCGGGATTAGATCAAACAACCATTCAAAATATACAGGAACAACTCATAAACGACATTCCATTAAAAAAAATGGGGGACGCTGAAGATATAGCAAAACTTGTGGCTTATTTCTGTGGAGAAAGCGCCAATTTTACAACCGGGGCGGAATTAATCGTGGACGGCGGTATGACATTGTAATAAGAGTAAATGTCTGAAAGGTAAACGAATAATAACATTATACAATACGACGATGTGGACAAAAGAAGATATGCCTGACCTGACGGGGAAAACAGCGCTATTATTGCCATTACCTGCTACACACTTTACATGTAGCAGGTAATGGCAACTTATTGTTGTTAACTCATAACAACACTTTCTTCGTCATCATATCCACATTTCCAAAAGTTACGGTGCCGGTGTAAATACCGGGAGGCACATTTACGGGTTCCGTAAAAACATTCCGGCCTTTATACAACCGGAACTGGCGCCTGAAGATCACTCTCCCCATGATATCCCGCAGGGTGAAATCTCCCGGACAGTCAGTGCCCGATAAAATAACGATGTTCAGTTGCTTGTTCACAGCAGTGAGCAAAAGATCATTGTTGTGCTCTTTAGCCAGCAGCTTTACTTTCTCTGACAGTATCAGGTGGTTGTCCCGGTCTGTCGTAGTGACCTGGTAAGTATTGACTCCGGAAAGCGGTTTGTGATCCACAAAATTATAAGTCTTCGTCAATGGTCCTTTGTAATCTGCCCTCACTTGACCGATGGAAGAGGGGAGGTGTGTACCATCGTACCGCAGTACTTCAAAATAAGCCCCCGGGTTTTCATTAACAGCCTGCCATTGCAGGATCACCTGCCTGCGGCGGAAATTTGCCTGCAGTGCGATAATCCGGGCACAGGAAGTTAAGGAGGCATCTTCACTTTCAGCATAGCCGCTTACCCATAGAATGTCTTCCGTTGTACCGGCGGTAGAACGGCCAATAGCGGTAGAGCCAGTTGTTGTGTTGGAGCCATTCGTGTACAGCCGGAATGTAACCGTAGTACCACCGGGCAGGTTTTGCAGTTCGGGGATCTTCGACAGGTCCACGTGCGGCATGAATTCTCCTTCCGTATTGGCGGCAATGGCTAAGGTGAAGGGGGCGTCTGCTTTGTAGAAATCGGTACCATTGAGACTATACTTCCAGTAATACACTTTAGCCCCGCCGCCTGAAGCGCGGAGCTTAAAATCCAGGCCATTTAAGCTTAATTTCTGCCCGGGTTTGGCAATGAGGCTGAAACCAAAATACATGTTGTTCGCAATAGCAATAGCCGTATCTGCCAGGTTGGAGCTGGAGGCGGTGGTGGTTAAGGAGGCAAAGGCCCTGGCAAGGCCGGTGGCATTCAAACCGGCGCCACGAACCAGGCTGGTTGCCGTAACGGCGCTGTCTACCGTAGTGGGTGCAATATCCGTTTCATTTCCAGCGGTTGCAGGGGTAGCAAACTGCCAGGCCACTAGTTTTTCCGGCGTGATAACGGGAACGGCTGCTCCGTTTACCGCCAGTACATAATCCGTGGTGCTGGATGTGGCCGATCTTCCAAATGCCGTAGTGGCGGTGGTGGTGTTGGAGCCATTGGTATACATCCGGAAGTAAACGGTCTGGCCTGCAGCGATTTCCTGTAAGGCCGGGATACCCGACAGGTCGATGGGCGCCTGCGCATCGCCTTCATCAGCAGTGCCGCCAGACAATACCCGCGGGTTGGCGATCTTTTCAAAGTTGATGCCATCAAAACTGTATTTCCAGTAGTATACTTTTGCACCGCCGGGAGATACTCTTAGCTTGTAATTTATGTCACTGAGAGATACCTTGTACCCGGGATGAACACCGATACTAAAAGTATAATACATCTCCTGCGCAATCGCTGTTGCCGTATCCTCAACGGCTGCTGTAGTGGGTATGCTGGTTAAGGAAACAAAGGTACGGTGCAGCACAAACGGCGCTCCGGCAGTATCGGTTGCCCGCAGTCCGGCGCCACGTTGTAAAGGTCCCACATTTAAAGCGGCATCAGTTAAGGTAGCGGCAGCTGTTGCTTCACCGCCGGTCCTTAATGGGGTGGCAAACTGCCAGGCCGCCAGCGGTTGTTTGCTGGCGGTATCTTCTGCAATACCACTTACAGTGAGCGCGTAATCATCGCTTGTGCCGGGGCTGGAGCCGCCAATTCCTGCTATGTCTGAACTACCATTCATCCCGTTAACATACAATCTGAAAAAGATGGTCTTATCCGGTCCTATATCCTGCAATTCAGGATAAGCCGACAGATCTACCGTTGCCTGTGAAGTTGACTTAGCGGCATTAAATAAGTAGGATTTTGACAAATACCTGAAATGCACGCCATCGAGGCTGTATTTCCAATACCACAGCTTCAGGGTAGATCCGGTAGATAGCAGCCGCGCATCAATTGTTGACAAGGAGATCTTTTGTGATGCTTTGGGTTTTACGGTAAACTGGAAGTACAGGTTGTTATTGATGGCCACCGTCGTGTCAGACGCATAGAGCGTTGATGCCACCGAAGTCGTAGCGCCATAGCCGCCGGGTAGCGATACACTTCCTGCGCTGAAACCCGCCCCTCTTTTTAAGGTAGACACGTTCACCGCTGCATGGTGTAAACTGGAATGAACGGAGTCTTCTGCACCTGTACTTGCGGGGCTTCCAAACTGCCAGCCCAGTAAGGGCACGGTTTTTTTAGCCAGGGCCTGCATTCTTACGTTTATAAATGGTAAAGTCATCAATATCCAGCCGCCCGTTGTTAGCGGTGCCCAATCCGAATTTATTGATCCTGAAACGTACATTCCCGGGAATGTCCATGATAAAAGTGGCTTGTTGTTTATTCAGCTGGTGGGTTGACATGACAGGCCCTATAGCGGTCCAGGTAAGTCCCTGGTTGATGGAATATTCCAGTTGCCATTTAGATACGCTGTCAGCTGCATAGGTACTATGCTGCAGCGTTACTTTGGAAGCGCCCTCCGTAACATCGAAGTTCATTTGTAAGTAAGCGGGCGCGGTGTTGCGGTCAATGATCCTTATCCCGTAGGTGCCGCTGGTGGGCTTGTCGTTCGCCGAGCTGCCGCCCATAATGGCGTTGTTTAAAGTCCAGCTGCCTGTTCTGAAGGTCACCGTGCCGTTTGCATAGGAAGTTTTGAGCGGATCGGGGTTCTCAAAATCTTCGGGAAACTGCGGGTATAATGCGCCCAGCTCATTCTCCTTCTGGTCAAGCACCGCCATCACGGCATAGTGATCTGAGGCGGTATGCCCGTTAAAAAGATCCAGTAATACATCGTGCTCATAGGCTTTCCAGGTACTGGTGGCAAAAATATAATCTACAATAGTCCGCTCTCTTCTGTCAATATTAAAACCATTGCCTGTTCCGCGTTCTTTCTCATGATCAATGACTGCCAGGTTTTTCGTATCCTTCAATAATACGGAATTGTTCAGGGTAATATAATTGGGATCCCATTGCGTGGTATTAAGATCGCCCATCAGCAGGGTAGGGGTACTGCCTGCGATATCGTTGATCTTTTGTAAGATCAGCTGAACACTGTTGGTGCGCGCAACTGTTCCAACGTGGTCAAAGTGCGAACAGAAAACATAGAAATTCAAACCCGTTAACTGGTCAGTAAACTGCGCCCATATACATATGCGCGCAAATTTGGCATCCCAGCCCTTCCCGGGAAGATCCGGCGTTTCTGACAGATAGAACTGTCCATGTGATTGCAGGGTGAGGCGTTGTGTATTATACAACAGGCCTACCTGGAGCGTGGCGTCAAAACCGATGCTGTCAAATCTTGGCAGCGTATCCACCAGGTAGCCGGCCATCGATGGTAAGGTTTCCTGGAGCCCGATAATATCCGGTTGATATTTTTCAAACTGCGAAACCACCATCAGTTTCCGGTCTGCCCAGAGATTACCTGTATCGGTAGCGTTATCGCCCCGCAGGTTGTAGGTGATGGCATTCAGCCTTTGTGCTTTTGCTGCCAGCCCCCACATGGAAGTCAGCAACAGGATAGAGATGAAATACTTCATGGTTTAGTGATTTAAACAAGGGTATTATTATCTTTTAATGCATCGTAACTACAATGTTTTGCACACCTGTTGCTGTCCCGCTGATCTTAAGCTCCTTTTGTTGTACACCGTTGATCGTAAATGATGCTACCCGGCTTCCGTTTCCCCGGATGGCCACATTGAGGATGGCCTTTCTGTAGGGGATAGCCGTGATGCTTAATTTGTGTACGTTATCTGGCAGGAAGGGCTTTATGTATAAGGCGTCTTCTGAGAATGTAAATCCCAGCAGGCCGTTGAACACCATCCGCAGGTAAGCGGTTGCAGACCAAGTCTGGTTTTTGAATGATGTCCAGTGAATGTCTTTCTCCGTTCTTCTGCGTTGCCAGCCGCCATCGGGTATGCCGGAATCAGCGTTATAAATTTCACGGAAGTTATAGTTGCCCTTATCTTCATCCAGGGCCAGGTGGACCAGGTTGTTTAATTCGCGGGTGAAGATGTCATGGTTGTTAGTGTGGATGGCGGCATCGGCGAAGAAACCGTTTACCATCGGCCAGACTACCACGTTATGCCTGCCGGGCTTTTTTGCATTGTACCGCGCAAAAGCGGGTGTAATGGAAGGAATGCCATGTGCGGACGTGTTGGCTGCTTTTATTACTTCAGCGCTCTCTTGCGGGTCAATAATGCCGAATAAGACAGCAAAGGAAATGCCCAGCGCTTCCTGTGAACGGTCAACGTTTCCCTGGCTATCCACCAGGTAGTAAAATTGACGCTCCTTTGCATTGTAAAGGTGTTGCAGGATCTGTGCTTCCAGTGCGGTTGCCTGTTGCTCATAGCTTTGCTGCTGTCCGTCTTTCAGCAGGCGGCTCATAGCAGCAAGCGCCTGGTAAGCGCCGAAGTAAACGGCATTGGTGCTTAAACATTTGATGGTCTTTGATCGTTCATGGTCAAGCACAAAGGACGAACCGTTCAGGCTATCATATACGGTTTCCGGGTAACCGGCTATCCCGTCGTTAAACACAGAGGGCCCGGTAAATAACCCGTAGCTGCTGTCATAAGCGCTTTGCTCCAGTGCTTTCATGGTGTTTGCGGCACACCTGTAAGCTGCTTCCAGGAACACCTTATCGCCCGTTACCTTATAGTGATGTAAGGCCGCTATCGCCCAGATGATCTTATCCCAGTACTGGTGACCGACCGTATCCTTTTTTACGGTAACGCTCCATAATGAATTGGCGGCTACCTGCGGTCTTAATAAGCTGGCGCAGTTCCAGGAGTTGATCGCAATATCCCTGGTCCATTCGCCGCCGTAATCGCCGCCGGCAGCCAGCACGCCCCGCCGCACATTGATGTCTACGGTGTTCACCGCCAGGTTAAAGGCATCCACCAGCGCCGCATTATCAGCACTGATCTTTTGTGCGTGTACCGCAAGCGGCCCTGCAAAGTTTATCAACAGGCATAAAACGGATAGTATGTTTCGCATTACATTTTATGTTGTGAATGATTTTAAAATTGATGATCGTCTTCCATATTGCTTAGCCAGCCTTCGGGCGAAGCGTTCGTTTCCGGTTGAGCGGAGGCCGTAATTTCCAGTTTGCCGCCCGCCATTATTTCCTGGTGGGTAAGGTAGATCCGGTTCAGCGCTTTGCCGTTCAGCGTTACGCTTTTGATGTACTTATTATCCGGCCCGTAGTTTTTAACCGTTATCTCAAATGGCTGCTTGCCGCCAGGATGTATCTTCACCGTTTGCAGCAGGGGCACATTTAAATAATAAACCGGCCAACCCGGACAAGCGGGGAAAATGCCGCAGGCGGCGAGGATATACCAGGCAGACATGGCGCCGGCGTCATCATCCATGGTGCGGATGTAGGCTTTGGGCTCGTTCTTGTAAACTCTGTCTACAAAAGGATCAATACCCCTGCTGTTGTCGTTGAAGTAGTATTGTACCACGGTGTCTGCAGTAAAGCGGTGCACCAGCTCCTGCGACTTCCACGGCTGCCCGGCTGCATTGTACAGTAAGGGCGCCTGCAGATCCGGCTCATTGGCATGATTGTACAGATCGTTGTTGAAGAACTGGTTCAGCTGGCTAAGAAAGGCGGATGTTCCACCCGTAAGATCGATCAGTCCTTTCACATCAAAAGGCACAAACCAGCGATACTGCCAGATCGTGCCCTGGTAAAGGTTGCGCGCCTGCACCTTGTCTACGTCTTTTGCGTCCAGGTTCTTGAAATCCTTTAGCCAGTATTTTTTGTAATCGCGGGCCTTTTGCAGGTAGCTGTCATGCTGTTCCTCCTTTTTAAGGATCTTTAATATCTCTGCAAATGCCCAGGTATCATAGCTGGATTCCAGCGCCTTGTCGGGCTTCGAGAAATCAAGACGATCTGTTTCACTGGCCAGCGAATCGAGGATCAGGTCAAACCTGAAGGGGTAACCCTTCCGGTAGGCATCCAGCAAGACCACTATAGCATGTTCGGTCCGCACCGTATTGCTGGGCTCTGTCGGGGTAGCGTAATCCTGTTTGCCGGCTGTATACAGATTAGCCAGGGAGCTGACCATTCCCTTATATTTTTCGGGCCAGCCGATGGAAAGCAGGGGCAGCTGCGTACGGTAGTTGTCCCAGATGGCCCAGCCGTTATACATGGTGTCCCGGCTTTTCTTTTCGATGCCGTCTGTACCGCGGTAAGTGCCATCCGTTTCAGAGATCTGGTAAGGCGACTGTAGTGTTCTGTACAGCAGGGAATAGAACAATTGCTGTTGCGCCGTATCCCCGCTCACTTCAATCTTTCTTAACATCCTGTTCCAGGCCTCATGGCTTTCTTTACGGAGCTGGTCAAATGTGCCGGGAAAGAGCGATGATCTTGCATAATCAATACTTACAGCAGACATGCCCACCCTGATCTCAGCCGGATCATTTGCAGTATGGAACAGGGCTGTCAGCTGGTGCGCGGAGTTTTCCGTCCAGGTAACCGCCTGGCTGAACTCCAGGTAATAGTACAGTTTATAGGTCCCTGCATTGCAGGTGGTGCGTGCTGTGATCCAGCCGCTTAAAGTACGATCCGTGGTGAAATGTTCTTCTGCTACGAATTTGTTGGCTAAGGTATGTGCAAGATCAATGAAATAGCCGTTTTTCCCGGCAGGAAACTGGTAACGGTGCATACCGGTTTTTTGTCCGGCAGCTGATTCCGCCACAATGTTATTGGTAAAGCTGACCTGGTAGTAGCCGGGCGTGCCGGACTGCTGAACCTTGATCAATGCTTTATCCCCATCTGCTGCAATGAAAGGCCTGATTAAAATATTGCCGCCGCTTCCCCTGCAGCCCACGCCCTCAAAGCGATGATGTGTAAATCCCAGGAAACGTTTTGCCGCATACTCATAGCCGGTGTGGGTAGCGGGATACGTTTGCGGTCCGATGCTGAGCATACTGAATGGATAGGATGCCGCAGGGGAGAGCTGGCCATGATCGCCCGATGTTCCTAAGAACACATTGACACTTGCCGCAGGATCCAATGCTGCACCTTTAGCAATACCATGACTGCTTGTCCGCTGCGCATCAGCCATACTTACACCTGAGGATAGCAATATGGCGAGGAAATATTTAGTGTGTCTCATATGCAAAGCGGTTACCCGGCGGTGCAATGGCACCGCCCGGATATGTATTTCAATATGGATGAATGTTAAAAGGTTTTCCAGGTCCAGGTGATAACGTGGCCAATAACTTAGCGGCAGACGTACTGCCTGCCGCTAAAGCTGCTGCTGATTACCAACCGGGATTCTGTCCCAGGTTGGGATTCACTTGCCGGTCGTTCTCAGGTATAGGGAATAAATAGAACTTGTCATCCCAGGTGCGTGTCACATTCGTAAGCCAGGTCAGCTCACCGGAAGTACCGTTAGCCAGTTGTTGTGGATTGGGACCACTCCTGATCGTTTCCGCAACATTCACATACGTTACCCCGGGGATGGTAGTAGCTGGTCTTTCCTGGTAGAAGAGCACATCCAGTACACCATCTTCATTCAGGTCCATTGCCTGGTCTAAAGCAGGTACATAAAAGCCGTTCCATACCTGCTCCATTAACGGCCCGCGTTTCCACCGCACGATGTCATAGAAACGGAAACCTTCCAATGCCAGTTCGATCCCTCTTTCGCGGCGGATCTCCAGCAGCACAGGATCGCTGATGTCCGGGAAATAATTGGTCTTTAAATAGGGATCTGCCAACACCGGCTTCGTGCTGGTATTACCGGTGATGCCCGCCCTTCTTCTCAGGGCGCCTATCGTCTTATTCCAGTCTTCATCCGTCAGTGTGCCAAGTTCCCCTTTCGCTTCCGCGTAATTCAACAGCACCTCTGCATAGCGTATCAAAGGCAATGAATTGGTATTGCGGGAACCGCCATCCATGGATGCATCGTCCATGGTCAGTTTAATGGGCTGATAGCCGGTGTAGGTATAAGAAAACACCGGCGGAGCGGCTTGCTGTACGCCACCATTGGAACGTGTATAGCTGCCCATTCTTATTGTTTGCTGCAGGCGCATATCACGGCCTTTTACCTCTTCCGGAAATGTCATGGTCTGATAGCCGGCTTTATTTGTGAATGGCGTACCATCTATATTCAGGTAAGTATTGATGAAGGTACGGGTGAAACTGAGCCTGTCGCCATAGGTAGAACTGGTCAGGTACCAGTTGGCATCGTTATAAATAGCCAGGGTAGGATCCACCAGGTTAGCCAGGATGGTTTCAGCCGGGATGACCGCCTGGCTGTTAAACAGGTTCCTGTAAGCTTTGTCGGTACCACCGGCTGTGTTTAAAGCAAAGCCGCCTTTTGTCATTACCTGTTCTGCCGCTTCTGCAGCGGCGGTCAGCAGGGCATCTGCGGAGGCTTGCAGCTCGTATTCCGTGTGATATTTCCGGAAGGTGCCTTCAAACAAACATACCCTTGACTTAAAGGCCAGCGCCGTATATTTTGTGATCAGGCTGCGGCTGTTATCGGCGGTGGTGATATGGGCCGCTGCATAATCCAGGTCTGCCATAATGGAATCAACGATCAGGGTTCTTGGATCGCGGCCCGCATACAAACCGGGATCGTCTACATCAAATGGCCGGTTGATCCAGGGTACGTCTCCAAAGCGTTTCAGCTTCTCAAAATAGAACCAGCCACGGAAGAAGCGCGCAAGGCCGATATAGTGTTCACGGTCTGCCTGCGCAACAGCGGGATCTGTACAGTTTTGTATGAAGTAGTTGACGTTGCGCAGATCGCTCCATGACCATCCCGAGCTTTGCTGCGGACTGAAAGCCCCCGGGCGGATGAAATCAGGCACAGTGGTGCGCGCGCAATAATCGCTCATGGCATCGCCCCGTATAATAGCACTGGTGGTAGGCAGCATATTATAGAATGAATTGGTATATAATTCAAGACCGGCCTTACTGCCGAATACGGCCGCTTTACTGGCAGTGGCTTTCGGTTGCTGGTCCAGCTTCTTACAGCCAATGCTCATGCTGCCTGCCAGGAACATAAGCAGCAATGGCCTGAACAATTTTTCACTAACGATGGTCATATCAGAATGTCTTTAATTGTTAGAATGTTGCGGATACCCCGAAGGTGATTGATTTCAGTATGGGATAGTTATTGCCGTTACCCACCGATCCATTGGAAACGATCCTGTCTGAACCGCCGATACTTTCAGGATCTATATCATGGGTGTGTTTAAAGATGGGCGACCAGGTCCACAGGTTTTCGCCGGAAATAAATATCCTTGTATCGTAAAGGCTGATCTTTTTCACCAGGTTGGCGGGCAGATGATAACCCAGCTGGATATTCTTCAGGCGTACATACGCTGCGTTCTGCAGGTACTTTGTCTGGTTCTGCGCCAGTTCATTACTACCTGCAGCTTTGTATCCTGCAAACCGGGGAAAGTAGGCATCCGGGTTCTCAGGCGACCACATTTTATCTAACTGGTTCACCGTTGCTTTGTAGTAAGGAGATGCATATTGCCCCCAGAATGTACCTGTGGCGGCAATCGGGTACCAGTCGCGTTTGCCTACGCCTTGTATAAAGGCCCCGAAAAAGAAGCCTTTCCAGTCGGCATCCATGCTGAACCCATACGTATAATGCGGAAGAGAATTGCCGATGATCCGCCGGTCGCCGGGGTTGCCCACGGTATTATTACCGGCATCTATAACATGATCGCCGTTCAGGTCAGCGAATTTAATGTCGCCAGGTGCGAGTGTACCTGTGTTAGACGCTTTTACCAGGATCTGTTTGGGTGAATTGGCGATATCTTCTGCAGAAGTAAAATAACCGGCATTCTGATAGCCCCATATCTCACCAATTTGCTGGCCTACATAATAATCAGACAACCTTTTTTCCGGGTTATTGTATTTGGTGATCTCTGCATTATAATCCGCCAGTGTTGCCCTGAAACTATAATTCAACGGCGCACCGGAAACGTTGAACTTGTCGCGCCAGGAAAGCGATAATTCCCAGCCCGTTGTTTTCAGATCGGCATAGTTGCCTTTGGGCGACGCTGTTCCGAAAACGGTGGGCAGTGAGGGCCCTAAGGTGAACATGTTCAGCGTTTTCCTGGTGTACATATCACCTGAAAACGACAGCCTTCCATCCAGCATACTCAGGTCTATACCAAAGTTCTGGGTTCTGGAAGTTTCCCAGGTTAAACCATTCGGTAATACGCCCGGCGCACTGGTGGCCTGCGGACGAATACCATTCAGGATGCGTCCCAGCTGGCTGATATTGAATTGCTCCTGGAACACGTAAGAGTCGATGCTGCCATTACCCAGTGAACCGTAAGAGCCACGGAACTTCAGGTCTGTGATGATCTTCGGGGGGATATGCCAGAAAGGTTCGCCAGATACCCGCCAGCCTGCAGATACCGAAGGGAAGAAGGCATAGCGCTGATTGGAAGGGAATTTGGAAGAACCATCATAACGGCCATTGCCTTCCAGCAGGTAACGGCCCTTGTAATCGTAGTTCAGGCGATAGAATCCGCCTACCACATTCCATTTGTCCCAATCTCCTGACGTAACGATAGACTGGCCCAATGCTAAGTTGATGTTGTCCGCATCGGGATAGGCCAGGCCGTTACGCTGAACGGCTGTACTCTGAAAGGTGGATTGCTCGTAGTTGAAGCCGGCCAGCACCTTGGCATGATGGCCGCCGTTCAGTTTCGGTTCAAACTCGCCGTAAATGTTGGTGGCAATGTATTTGGTTGGTTGAATGGTCAGGGTGATATCATTGAACGCCGAGCCAACATATTCAATTACCCCCGGCTTGCGGCTATAGGGCACCGGCACCCTTTTCACATAAGTATTATTGTCGGTATTCTGGAAAGTAAAGTCGCCTTTTATCCTGAACTGATCGTCAATAAAGCGGGCTTCAAACCCGGTAGTGTTGCGGAATACTCTTTTGTCAAAATCGTAACCATTCTTGCCATATACAAAATCGCCCACCGTATAGGCAGCGGAGTAGGTCAATGTTCCATCCGGGTTATACAGCGGCGCTACCGTGTGTGCTTCTGCCGACATGTTGATCCAGATACCGCCGCCTTCGCCCACATTCAGGGGGTTATGATACTTCATGGAAGAATAGTCTGCATTGTTGTATACTTTCAGCCATGGGAACACCTGCAGTGATCCTTTAGCCCTGAAGTTGTAGATATTATAATCATCAGAATTATACCTGAAAAGGCCATCCTGCTGGTATAGCCGTCCTGTTATCAGGAAGTCGGCTTTGCCGCTGCTGCCGGAAAGAGAAAGGTTATGATCTCTTGCCTGGGTATGATCCTTGTAAAGTAATTTGTACCAGTCGGTGTTGGCATAATATACATACTCACCTGCACTGTTCACATCCACTTTAGGCAAGCTGGGATCTGCATCTCTTCGTTGTAATTCCGCCAGGTATTCTGCAGAGAACTTTACAGTCTTGTTGATATTCTGTGCGGTCTGTGAACTGCCATACCAGGCAGTGTAAGCTTCGCTGAAAAGGCGGGCAAACTGGTAGCCGTTGGTAACCAGCTCGGGCAGGGTAGTAGGACTTTTGAACGACTGGTTATAGGAATAGGTAATGCTGACCTTATCTTTTGAAGGACTTTTAGTGGTGATGAGCACCACACCAAAAGCAGCCCTGGCGCCATAGATAGCGGCAGATGATGCATCTTTCAGAACGGTCACACTGGCAACATCGTTCGGGTTGATACGGCTGGGATCACCTTCCACACCATCTATCAGCACCAGCGCATTGCCTCCCTGGCCGATGGAGGTAGTGCCACGGATGTTGTAGCTGGGTGATTGAATGGGTTTACCATCGCCGGGCACCAGGTTTAAATTAGGCAATAAACCCTGCAGACCCTGGGTAAGGTTGGGAAGCGAGCGGTTTTCCAGCGCTTTGGCAGACACCTGGTCAACAGCGCCCGTAAGGTTGATCTTCTTCTGCGTACCGTAGCCTACCACCACCACTGCGGAAAGGTCCGATGCTTCAGGGGTGAGCGTTAAAAGCGCGGGCACGCTGCCTGCAGGATACTCCTGCAGCTGGTAACCAACGAAACTGAAAACCAGCACAGTTGTTGCATCAGGAACCGTGATGGAATACTTGCCATCCGGGCCAGTCAACACGCCGTCTGTTGTTCCTTTCACCCGTATGCTTACGCCGATCAGTGGTTCGCCTCTTTCATTCTGCACCTTTCCATTCACCGTGAGGGCCACATCTTCTGAGCTGACGTTTGTCAATTCCTTTTCCCTGATCAGGATCAGCTTTCCCTGGATCTCGTAGCTTAAAGGCTGATCCTTCAAATAAGTATCCAGGACTTCGGCTATGGTGGCATTCCTGAAATTAACATCCTTAGGGGAGATGCCTTTTATCTTATTCACCGATACCAACACGTTGTATTCGGTTTGCTTCCTTAGTTCCCGGACAATTTGTTCAAAGCTTGTCTTTTTATGAACATAATTCACCCGCTGGGCAGCTACTTCTGCCCGGACCTGAAACAAGGCTGCGATGATTAAGACGACCGTTAGTTTCATAAAAACAAGGAGTTTATTCGTGCGGCCGATAGGCCCACAAAGAAAACGTGGATAAATGTTATACATTTGTACTCTTGGTTAGAATTGAAGATTTTTGTTAGCAGCAAATTTCATCTGTAGCCAGGCATCGGGCGGGGGTGTTCCACCACCTCCGCTTAATTTTTGGCAGCTGGTTAGGGATGTGATCAGTTTTTCTTCTTATTTCATAGTCTTGTGATTTTTTTAGTGGAATATATCTATACTATTTAGCTTTTGATTTTGGCAGTACTTTAATTGTCTTTCCTTCTATCTTAAACCTTACCTCGCCGGTGATCTCCAGTACCCTCAGCACTTCCGATACATTGGAGTAGCGTGTAAGTCCCCCCAGGTAAGATTCCCGCGGTTTAAATCCTTCCTGGTACTGAATATCCACATCATACCAGCGCGCAATTTTGCGCATTACACTTTCGAGCGGTTCGTTGTTAAACAAGAAATTATCATTCTTCCAGGCCAGGGCTTCTTCCACATCCACAGTAAGCACCTTTGTAGCAGGACTGCCAGGCGTATGAATGGCCTGCTGGCCGGGTTTCAGCACCAGATACTGGGTGGCTGTTTTAAGACCAATACTGCCTTCTGCAAGCGTTGTTTTAATCACAGGTTCATCATCATAGGCATTGATGTTGAATATCGTGCCCAGGTCTTCTACTACCTGGCCTTTAACGCTTACTTTAAACGGCTTATGTTCATCGTGCACTACTTCAAAATAAACCTGCCCTGTTATCTGTACACTCCGTTCATTACCATTAAATGCTACCGGGTAGCGGATAGAGGAAGCTGCGTCCAGTACAGCGATGGTGCCGTCGGCCAGTGTCAGTTCGTATTTCCCACCCCTGGGCGTTTCTACTGTATTGAAAAGATCTCCATTGGCAGCGGCTGCGGGATCATCGTTATAATGCAGCTGGCCATCTGCCCGTTTTATAATGGCAACACCGCCTTGCTTAGCCAGTAAACCATTTTTGCTTCCATTCAGCTGTACTTTCTCTCCGTTAGCAAGTGTTAAAACGGCTTTATTGCCTCCCGGTGCTACATCCTGGATGGTCTGAACAACCTGGGCTGCCTGGCTGGCCGGTTGTTGATCCGGTTTACCCTGGAATACCCAATAGGCGCCAATGGAGCAGATCAATACAACGGATGCCGCCGCTGCGATGCGTGGCCAAAGCCGTCTTTGCTTTGCTTCCGGTTGAACAATTCCCGCCTGCGAATGGATGCGGGCAAGCATCAGTTGTCTATGCTCCAGCGGCGTCAGGCCTATGTCGAAGATGATCTCGTCTGTATCTTCGCCTGCAAACCATTCGTCGAATTCGCGTTGTTCTGATACAGTAAGTGTTCCTTTCAGATACTTCCTGGCCAGGTGTTGAAGCCGCTCCCTGTTTGGAGGAATAGTCATACTGTGTTTTATTTTGGGTGCTTTTATATAGTAAGTACCCCGGATCGGCTAAAACCCGCAAAAAAAAATAAAAAAGTATTGAGAGGGGGAGGATTACAGCAGGAAGTCGCCCAGGAAACTGCCAAATGCCGTGCGAAGTTTCCGGCGAACGCGTAAAAGATGAGCGTCTACGGCTTTTTCAGAGAGGTTAAGTTCAGCCGCAATTTCTTTGTAGGACTTGTCTTCGTTCTTCAGCTGGTACACCAGGCGGCTCTTTTCCGGTAGCTGGCTGATAACCATTTCCAGCCGCTCGCGGATCTCCTCAAATTCCAGGTACTCATGTGGGGATGTTGTCAGCGGAGCGCTTTTTACTGAATCTAAATCTACCGGGCTTGCAGCAGCCTTTTTGGCAAGCGTTTTAAGTACCCTGTACTTTATAGCAATAAAGAGATAGTTGGAAAAATCACCGTTGATGTGAAGACTGTCCCGTCTTTTCCAGAGTGAAACGAAAACATCCTGCACAATGTTTTCGGCTTCCATCAGGTCGCCGGTTTTCCGGAAAGCCAGGCTCAGTACCCTGTCCCAATAGCGGTTGTAAAGCACGTCGAATGCGCTGGCATTACCGTCCTGCAGTAAGCTAAGTAATTTATGATCATCGAATGTGTGCAGCCCACTCATTGTACAAAATGGTTAAATAAAGCTATAAATAATTCTCCGAAATAAGCAATTGATTGTAGATTATATGTTAATTCCCCTGCCTGATTGAAAATGATAGCAATAAATTAAACTACTTAACATATGCATGCATCAGCTGCCAGCACGTTTTACAGAAAGTACATTGATTGCCTGAACAGCAGGAATTTAGGAGCGCTTTCGCAGTTTGTTAACAGCCAGCTCACCTACAATAAGCAGGAGATGCAATTACAGGATTATATAGACCTGCTTACCGGGAATTTCAAAGACATACCCGACCTGTTTTTTGAAATTGGGTTACTTGTCTGCGATGATAACAAAATAGCAAGCAGGCTTATTTTCAATTGTACGCCTGTTGGTGAGTTCCTGGGCATACCGGTGAATAACAGGAGGGTGGTATTTTCAGAGCATGTGTTTTATGAGTTGTCGGATGGTAAGATCAGCAAGGTATGGTCGCTGATAGATAAAGACGCGATACGGGATCAGCTGATGTGACAAACCCACCCTTAATTGCCGCGCCCGCCTCTTACTTGCCCCGCCGCCCGAAAGCCACGCCCGTCATTTGCTCACACAAGGCAAGGAATTGATCCTGCACGGCGGTATCCCTGGCTGCAGGCAGATATTGCGCTTTTCTTTTGTGGTAAAAATATTCACCGCTTACCCTGGCCGCAGGATCATCGCTCACAGCCAGCCATACCTGCGTTTCAAATCCTTCTTCCAGGCTGTCGGGAGCGCCGGCGCCGCCCATTTTCGTAGGCACCCAACCGGGATTCACGGCATTGGCATAAACGTCCTCCCACAATCGTGCTACGGCCATTGCCAGGATCACATCGTGGAGCTTTGTATCAGCGTAAGACACATACTTATTTCCGGGGAGGATATTATTTACGTCCGGGTTGCCCTGTAGATGCATGCCGGAACTTAGGTAGATCAGGCGTTTGGGCGGGTGCATTAAACTGGTAAGGATATACGGCGCCAGGCTGTTTACCGCCAGTAGAACCGGCAGGCCGTCTGTGGTGGTACTGTTCCGCGGCACGCGGTAGGCGCCCGCGTTGTGGATCACCGCATCAAAAGTGCCTGTGGCGTTCGCTTGCTCCGCCAGTTGTTTGGTGGCTGCAATTCCAGACAGGTCTGCTGTGAGCACAGCTGCCGCGCCCGGTACTTTTTCCATGGCCTGCTGCCCCCTGGCTTCATCGCGGGCATGGAGCACCACCTGGTGGCCCAGGGCTACCAGCGATTTGGCCGCTTCCAGGCCCAATCCATCAGCCGATCCCGTTATAAATATCCTTGCCATAATAGTGCTAAGCTACTACTTTAAATAATGTTATGACTCCGTCAAAAACTTTTCCGTGTATACCTTCCAGTAGGCCGGCGCCTGTTGTTTAATACGTTCACGGCACTTTTTTCGAAATTCACCCGGAATTTTATCACATTTGCCGAATTTCCTATTGCCGGAAATTTTTAATAATTATCTTGCGCCGAATTGTGTGGGAACCATCACATCCTTTCGAACCATCTTCCGCAGAAAAGCCTTCCCTCAATCTAGTAATATTTTAACCATCATATCCGATGAAAGAGCCTGGTATTATTGTTATTACCGGATACTCAATCATAAAATATGATCAAATTCTACCTGCGATTACTGTTGCTGTTGATGATAGGGGCACAGACAGTATCGGCTCAAAAAGTGCTGGATCCGAATGATCCGGTAGTAGATTACAATGCAGCCAAACCTCCTGTGGAACCAGCCTGGGGATCCATCGGCAAGTGGGTAAGAACACCGCGGATGTCGTGGACGGCCACCTCTTACAAGTGTTATATCTATAAGGGGATGCAGTTCCGCCTTAAGTACCCGAAGAACTTTAATGCAGCGGATACTTCCAAAAAGTATCCCATCATCGTTTTCTTTCATGGGGTAGGCGAGAAGGGCACCGTGTATGATAATGAGTATCAGCTTTACCACGGGGGAAAAGAATATATGAACGCCGTGGATGCAGGTACTTTTGACGGCTTCATCTTTTATCCGCAGAACCAGTTCGGCTATTTTGGACCCACCCATTATGACTACGCGTACGAACTGATCAACAACTTCTTTGTTCCGCAGTTGAACGTAGATCCGTTCAGGGTAACCGTAGCCGGTTTGTCCGGCGGCGGACAAGCCGTGTGGGATTTTATTTTCCGGTATCCCAAACTGGCGGCGGCGGCTACACCTATCAGCGCTGCCAATTCTTCTTATATCGGTTATCTCCCGACTTATAAATTCACGCCCCTGTGGCATTTCCAGGGTGGGGTAGATCCTAACCCTCCCCCGGCCGCTGCGCAGGCTATTGCAGATGCAGCCGCTGCGGCAGGCGCCAATTACAAGCTCATAATTTATGCAGGCGCAGGGCACGGTGTGTGGGATAAAGCCTGGAAAGAGAAAGACTATTTCCCTTTCATGAACCGCGCACATAAAGCCAACCCCTGGCCTTTGTACGGCAGAACGGAATTCTGCCCGGGAGATCCTATCTCTGATACATTAGGGCTGACCGCCGGTTTTGACGCCTATGAATGGCGTAAGGATGGCGTAGTGATACCTGGCGCCAACCGCAACACCCTGGTGGTGAACAGCGTGGGTACCTACGACGCCCGTGTAAGGAACGGCAACCGCTGGTCTGCATGGTCGCCCATCCCCGTAGTGATCGGCATCAAACCGCCTACCCAAACGCCGGATATACAGATCTCCGGTATGATGAGCAACGTGCTTCCTACGCCCGAAGGCAAAGACAGTGTGGTGCTGCAGCTCCCCACCGGCTATACCAGCTATGTGTGGATGCTCTCCGGCGGCACCGATACATTGGGCCGTTCCAATACCTTTACCGCACGCACACCGGGTAATTATGTTGCCAAGGTAGCGGAACAATATACCTGCTCCAGCATCTTCTCCAATCCTTTCCCGGTGATCAATGCCGCGGGTATCAATGTGCCCGATGCTGCGGGCGGATTGATCGCCACCGCTGCTTCCAAAACGCAGATCAAACTGAACTGGACCGATAATCCAAGTCCTGCATACAATGAAACGCAGTTCGAGATCTATCGCGCTACTACCGCCGGCGGACCTTACACACTGGCAGGTAAGGTAAATGCCAATGTGGTTACCTATACTGATGGCAGCTTAAGCGTGAACACCCGCTATTATTATATTGTACGCGCGGTGAACGCCAGTGGCGCCTCCCCGGTAAGCAACGAAGCCAGCGCTACCACACTGGCAGACGTTACGCCGCCCACCGCGCCCGGCAACCTGAAAGTAACGGGCAGCACTTCCAACGCCATCTATCTTTCCTGGACCAACTCAACAGATGATGTGGGGGTAGACCGGTATGATATTTACCTGAATGGTAAGAAAACATATACCGTACCCTTCACCTCCGGTACCAGCACCTATACGTTCATGGCCTATGGGCTGACCAACCGCCAGCTGTATAACATTGTAGTGAAAGCCAGGGATGCCAGCGGCAACGAATCTCCCGCCAGCAACCAGGTGTCCAGGGCGGCGATTGCCGACGGACTGTTTTACAGGTATTATAACGGCAGCTGGACCAACCTGCCTGACTACAAGAGTTTAACACCCACCAAATCGGGTATCAGCGCCAATGTGGATGTAAGTCCCAGAACGCAGTCAGACAACTACGGCTTCCTCTGGGAAGGTTATATCAACATCCCGGTATCCGGCACCTATACGTTTGAAACCTATTCTGATGACGGCAGCAAGCTGTATATCGATCAGCCGTATGATTTCAACGCTACTCCGCTGGTGAGCAACGATGGTACGCATTCTGCCACTTCCAAGAGCGCTTCCGTATATCTTGATGCGGGTCCGCACCAGATTGCGCTCGCTTATTTTGAGCGCACCGGCTCCGGAGAAACCATGCAGTTGTTCTGGAAAGGCCCCAACATCAACCGTCAGCAGATCCCTGCCGCCTATTTCAAGGATTCGATCCCCATGGGCGCTGCGCCCGACACCCCCGCAGTGGTAAAGGTTACACCGGTAGCCCACAACAAGCTGACGATCTCCTGGACAGATAACCTGGACAATGAAACCGGTTTCGAAGTATACAGGAGCACCAGCGCTACAGGCACTTACGGTATCATTGCCACCACAGGGGCTAACGTTACCAGCTATACGGATACTACCGTAACGGCTAATAAGAGTTACTTCTACCTGCTGAAGGCCATCAACAACTACGGTACTTCGGGCGCTACCGCGTATGCAACCGGTAAAACACTGGCCTTACCTGCCAAACCGACCGCGCCCAGCACGCTTACTGCTACGGCTGCAGCCGGTAACCGGATCAACCTGCAGTGGAAGGATAACTCCACCAACGAAGATGCATTTGACGTATACCGCTCCGCCAATACCAACGCCAATTATGTGTTAATCGCCACGCTGCCTTCCAACGGCACCACGCAGGCTACCTATGTAGACTCTGCGCTGTTTGCGAATGCCAAATATTACTATAAGGTAACGGCCAGGAACGATGGCGGCGGCAATACCTCTAACCAGGTTACGGCCACCACGCTTAACAACAAACCCGGTGCTGGAGGCTTTGCCCGGCAAATCCATGCGCTATGGTACACAACTGAGCTATAACATCAGCGCTGCTGACCCGGATGGAGAAACACTGACGATCACGGGTATCAACCTCCCCGCCTTTGCCACATTGACTGACAACGGCGATGGTACGGCGCTGCTGAATTTTGCGCCGCAAAGCAACCACGTGGGCGTATGGAATAACATCCAGGTAAAGGTGACCGACCAGCATAACGGCAGCGCTACACAATCCTTTACGCTGACGGTAAATGATAACTTCGTGCCCGCTTTAAGCGCTGTTACGAACGTGACGCTTACAGAAAAAGCAACGGCACAGATCAACCTGTCGTCTGCAGATAATAATGCCACCGATACCACGATCTGGACCCTGAGCGGCTTACCGCCCTTTGCTACGTTTGTGCCAAACGGTAATACTGCACAGATCCGGCTGGCGCCCGGTTATGCGGATGCTGGTACTTATCCCGTAACAGTGACGGTAGATGATGGAAGAGGCGGTACCGACACAAAGAAATTCACCATTAACGTTACGGATGTAAATCCCAACTACGCGCTCTACGTAAACTTCACGGATGGCGCCTACCAGGCCGCTGCGCCCTGGAACAATACCAATGCAAAACCAGCCCTGAACGATGTATATCCCAACCTGAAGGACAGCGACGGAAAAACCTCCGGTATTACGCTGCAGGTGCTCACGCCATGGGAAGCCATTAACGGCGGTGTGAATACGAACAACCAGGGCAAAAACACCTGGACAAACAGTGGTTTATACCCGGACAATGTAATGGCCAGCAACTGGTGGACCACCACCGTTAAGCAGACTTTCCGGCTTACGGGCTTAAACCCGCAATTTAAATACAGCTTTACATTCTTTGGCAGCCGCGATGGTATCAGCGATAACCGTATCGCCACTTATACCATCAACGGTACCAGTGCAACATTGAATGCTACCAATAACGGTACGCAAACGGCTGCTATCAATAATATGCGCCCTGATTCCGCAGGCGGTATATCGGTAGACCTGGTGGCTGCACCCAACTCACAGTACGCTTATATCAACGCCATGGTGGTGAGCGCCGTCTTTGACGACAGCACGGCTCCCGCCAGGCCCGGGCATTTTGCCGCACGCGATATCCCGGCAGGCGTAAGGCTTAGCTGGACAGACCAGGCCTATAATGAAACGGCTTATGAGCTGTACCGCTCCACGGCACGCAACGGTGTGTATACCCTGCTGAGTCCTGCGCTCAAAGCCAACGATACCGCCTATACGGATCTTACGGCCACCAGCGGCCAAACCTGGTATTATGCCGCCAGGGCGGTGAACGAGTATGGAGTATCGCCCTTTACGGATACCATTGCCATTGACATCCCCAACAAGCCGCCGGTACTGAATGCCATTGCCGATGTGGTGATCAAAACAGATACCAGCCTGCAGATCAGCATTACGGCTAGGGATGCAGCGGAAGACGTGATTACCCTGTCTGCGCTCAGCCTGCCCGGCTTTGCCAGCTTCCAGGATAATGGCAACGGTCACGGCGTCATTACACTGTCGCCTGCTGCCGGTGATATCGGTAAGTATACCCTCGCAATAAAAGCGGCAGACAGCAAAGGCGATACCAGCACCCTGCGTTTCAACCTGCAGGTAACGGATAAGAAGAGCACTTCCATTTACGTGAACTGTAACCAGGTAGAACCGGCGGGCGCGCCCTGGAATAACTTTAACACGCTGCCCAATGCCAACAACGCACTCACTAACCTGAAAGACGAAACAGGCGCTGCCAGCGGTATCAGCATCACCATCCTCGACACCTTCACCGGCGCCAATAACGTGGGCACCAGTACGGGTAATAATTCCGGCGTGTACCCGGATGCCGTGATGCATACTTTCTTCTTTGACCAGAGCAACAGCGACAGGCGCGTCCGGATCAGCGGACTGCCGGCCGGCCGTAAATTCAACCTGGTGTTCTTTGGCGCACGCGAAGCGGTAGCTGATAACCGGAATACCATTTACAGCGCAGGCGGACAAACCGTTACGCTCAATGCCGCCAGCAATACCAGCAATACGGTGCAGCTCAACGGACTGAACGCCGACAGCGAAGGTGGCATCACCTTCACCATCAGGCAGGCATCCGGTTCTGTGGCGGCTTACCTCAACGCACTGGTGATCCAGTCTTATGTGCCGGACAGTATTCCTTTAACGCCGGATAACCTTACTGCAACGGCGCAAAGCAGGTCTGCCATCCAGCTCACCTGGTCTGATAAGGCCAGCAATGAAACCGGCTACGAGGTATGGCGTGCTGCTGCCGCCAACGGCGCTTACAGCCTGATCGCAACCACCGCCGCTAACGTGGCCGCTTATAAAGACAGCAGCCTGAGCGCAAATACCACTTATTACTATAAGGTAAGGGCAGTAGCAGGTACATTTACCTCCGCCTATAGCCAACGTCGCCTCCGGCGCCACCCTTGCCTACGGCGTATATGTGAACTTTACCGTGACCAATATTGCCGGCGCACCCTGGAACAATACCGCCGCCCTGCCTGCGCAGGGACAGGTATGGAAGAGCCTCTGGGATGACGGCGGCAACAGCACCGGTATATCCCTCACGCTGGTGGATAATTTTACGGGCACCAACCCCGCCGGCGCACAAACAGGCAACGACAGCGGCGCATATCCCGATAAGGCCCTCGCAGAATCTTATTATACAGAGCCGGGAGATACGGCCGTAATGAAGTTCAGCGGGCTGGATCAGGGCAAGCAGTACTCCTTCACCTTCCTGGGCAGCCGCGCCAGCGGGGGTACCAGGGTAACCGCTTACGCCATCGGCGATAAGGTGGTAACACTGGATGCCAATGACAATACCCAGAACACGGTAAGCATTGATAAGGTAACGGCGGATAAGAACGGCGAGATCATTATCACCGTTTACACGGCGGTGAACTATGGCTACCTGAACGCCCTGGTGATGAAGGCTTATCCCCTGGAAGACAGCACCCAGGTACAAAGCCTGCCGGTGAACACCCCGGTGATGGCTGCACGCACCACTAACCGCAGCGTAGTGGTGGTGGGCGCTGTAAACAACACCCCGCCGGTGGTTACCAACACGAATACGAATAATTTCGATATAGCAACAGTGAACGTATATCCGAACCCGTTTGAGCAGTTTATCAACCTGAACCTGAGCATTCACCAGCAACAGGCGGTACGGGTAATGGTAAGACTGCTCGATGGTAGCGGACGGCTGGTGCTGATGAAAGACCTGGGTACCCGGAACAGCGGGGTATACCAGGAAAGACTGGAACTGAGCGGCAACCCCCTGCTTAGCGGGCTATACCTCCTGCAGGTATTGGCGGATAACAAGCCGGTAAAAACCATCAAGCTGATAAAACAATAGTAAGTATTCACCTTTTGTACCAATACAAAGAGGCTGTACCAACAGCCTCTTTTTTTTATGAAAAAATATTAAGTCTGGTAATTTTGTAGACTAATAAAAATGTTTTTACTTTGGATAAAGGTCATGTGCCTTAAAAGAACGGGTGTTGAACATCGTTTAACTAAAATCAAATATGGAGAAGATTTACATCGGCGACGGCGGCCCTAAAGTATCCCCGGCCATTTACGGATTTTACAGGTGGGAGGATAATGCTACCAGTGGAGAAAAGACCATGGAGAATATGGTCAACCTGTGCCTGGAACTCGGAATCAACACCTTTGATCACGCTGATATTTACGGTGGGTATCAGTGTGAAGAGCTTTTCGGAAGAGCGCTCAGCAAACGCTCATTCAAAAGGGAAGATGTAGTGCTTTTTACAAAATGTGGTTTGCGGGAACCGCACCCCTCCGTGCCGGATGTCCGGGTAAGGCATTGCGACACTTCGCCGGAGCACATCACCAAAAGCGTGGACAATTCCCTGCAACGCTTAAGAACAGATTATATAGACATATTCCTGCTGAATCATTTTGATCCCCTGGCCAACCTGGAGGCTACCGCCTATACACTCAGGAAGCTGAAGGAGCGCGGCAAGATCAGGCATGTGGGCGTGGTGAATTTCTCCGTATTTCAGCATCAGCTGCTGGCCTCTTATTTAGGGATCCCCATCGTTACCAATCATATTGAACTGAACCTGCTGAATACAGCGGCTTTTGATAACGGACAGATAGACTATATCAAGCAGCGGTATATGCGCCCCCTTGTAACAGCGCCCCTGGCTGCCGGCCGGATTGAAAACGGTACCGATGAAAAGGCGGTAAAGGTACGCGCCAAACTGGAGGAGATAGGACGTAAGTATAATGCGGATATCGAATCTATCGCCGTAGCCTGGCTGGTGAAACTGGGCGCCCTGCCTTTGGTGGGCACCACCAGCGAAAAAAGGATACGGAACATTGTCAATACTTTTTCCATTGATCTGGATTACCAGGACTGGTACGATCTATATGCCACTTCCACTTCGGCCCTTCCCGAAGAATAAGCGGCCTGCAGATCTTATCTGATGATCTTAACTGTCCGCCCGGCAGTACCTCCACCCACTCTCAGAGTGGGTGGGTTGTTTTATGACCGTTTCCCCGCCAGCCCCACAAACAATTTTCCTTCCCCGGATGTTTTAAAGTATGGACCCGTTAATGCAGCCCACTGCAAATAGGACCGCAGTCAGGTAAATTACATTTATACAGAGAGCATTTCTTCACATGAAAACCCAAACACCAAATGAAAAAAGTTCTACTTTTCGCAGCAGCATTGCTATGCGCCACTGTATCCTTTGCCCAGGATTATTGGCGGCCCCATACCGATAATGCCAGGATCACCCCCGACAAAGCCGTAGCCCGCCTGGCTTTCCCGGCGGAATTCCGGTTATTTGACCTGAACTTCACCCCCTTACGGAATGATGTATTCAGAACGGTAGGCAATGCAAGGGCGCAGGCCACCATCATCTCTTTACCGAATGCAGACGGAGAAATTGAACAATTCGAGATCAGGGAGGCGTCCAATTTCGAGCCCGCATTGCAGGCCCGCTTCCCGGAGATCAGGGCCTTTTCAGGAAAAGGCATTACCGATAAACAGGCCACGCTGAAACTGAGTATCTCACCCCAGGGCATCCAGACGATGGTGTTCCGTACGGGAAAGGAGAGCGAGTTTATTGAGCCTTATTCTGCAGACCACACCGTTTACGCGGTATTTAAAAAACAACCCAAAACCTTACCCTGGAAATGTACTACCCCGGAACAGCAGCTGGCCAATGATATCGCCAGGCAGGTCACGGATCCGTATGCCAGGTCAACCGGCGATATGAAAACACTGCGCCTGGCGCAATCTGTTACCGCCGAATACTCCAATTATTTCGGCGCCACCAGCGCTTCACAGGTGGGATTGGTACTGGCGGCCGTTAACGCCACCCTTACCCGTTGCAATGGCGTTTATGAAAAAGACCTGGCGCTTCACCTGAACCTGATTGCCGCAACTACAGACGTGTTCTATTACAATCCTTCAACAGATCCCTATTCTCCCGCCAGCTCAGGTGCGGGCGGCGCCTGGAACAGCCAGCTGCAGAGTACCCTGAACTCCGTGATCGGATCGGCCAACTATGATATCGGCCACCTGTTCGGTGCATCCGGCGGCGGCGGTAATGCCGGTTGTATAGGTTGTATCTGCGTTAACAGCTCAAAGGGAAGCGGCTTTACATCTCCTGCCGATGCGATCCCCCAGGGCGATAATTTCGACATCGATTATGTAACGCATGAAGTAGGGCACCAGCTGGGCGCCAATCACACGTTCTCCATGGGCAATGAAGGCACGGGCGTTAACGTGGAACCCGGTTCCGGGATCACTATTATGGGGTATGCCGGTATTACCGGACAGGATCTGGCCCCGCATTCAATAGACATTTTTCATGCGGTTTCCATTGCACAGATACAGGCAAATCTGTCTGGCAAAACCTGCCCGGTTACTACCAGCATATCTGCCAACAACGCCACACCCGTGGTGAATGCGGGCGCTAATTATACAATTCCCATCAGCACACCTTTTGCATTGACGGGTGCTGCTACCGATGCCAATGCCGGTGATGTGCTGACCTATTGCTGGGAGCAGACCGATAACGCCAGCTCCTCACAAACAGGATCTGCCAGTGTGGCCAGTCCCACCAAGGCATCCGGTCCCAACTGGATATCACTTCCGCCTGTTACTTCACCAACAAGGTATTTCCCTAAACTGTCTACCATTCTTGCCGGCGGACTGGTATCAGGTCCGCTTTCCGGCGGTGATGCAGGCGCCAATACCGAAGCGTTGAGCTCCGTTTCGAGAACGCTGCACTTTCGTTTAACTGTAAGGGATAATGCGCCTTACAGTGCTACCGCACCCGTATCCATCGGGCAAACCAATTTTGCGGATATGACGGTGACCGTCACCAATTCATCCGGACCTTTTTCCGTAACTGCGCCCAATACGGCGGTATCATGGGCGGGTAATTCTTCGCAGACCGTTACCTGGAATGTGGCCAATACCACCGCTTCCCCGGTTAGTTGCGCCAACGTGAAAATTTCCATCTCTACAGACGGTGGCAACACCTTCAGCACATTGGTGGCCAGTACACCCAATGATGGCAGCGAGGTAATAACGGTACCGAATACACCCACTACCACTGCAAGGATAAAAGTGGAAGCCGTAGGGAATATTTTCTTTGACATCTCCAATACCAATTTCACCATCACCTCAGGTTCCGGTTGCGGCGCCCCGGCTGGATTAATTGCTTCGTCCATTACCAATACATCCGCAACCACAGGCTGGAACGCTGTAAGCGGCGCAGTATCCTATGATGTGGATTATAAAGCCGCTACTTCTTCCACCTGGATCAATGCTGCTACTGCCACCACTGCCACTTCTGTGGGCTTAACAGGACTGAGCGCCGGCATTACCTATGATTACAGGGTAAGGACCAATTGCGCAGGCAGCAGCAGCACTTATACTACTGCACAATTCACCACCACAGGCGGCGCATGCGCTGCGCCCGCTGGTTTAACCAGCGCAGGTATCACCAGTACAGGCGCTACCGTTAGCTGGACGGCCGTCAGCGGTGCAGTATCCTATAGCGTAGATTATAAAACGGCTGCTTCTTCCGCCTGGATCTCTGCCGCCACCGCCACCACCGCCACCAGTGTGAACTTAAGCGGCTTAAGCGCTGCTACATTGTACGACTGGCGCGTGCGGACCAATTGCTCCGGCGGCAGCAGCAGCAGTTATACTACCGCGCAATTCACTACGCTCACAGCATCCGGTTGCCAGAATGCGCTGGATAACACAACGAACGGCACCACCAGTGGCGCTGCCACCATTCCGTTTAACACGGATGTTACAGGTCTTATCAGCCCGAGCGGCGATGTAGATCACTACAGGTTTGTGATCAGCACCAGGGGCTCTGTTACCATTACGTTGCGCACACTGCCCGGTGATTACGACCTGAGACTGCTGAACAGCTCCGGCGGACAAATCGCTATTTCACAGGCGGGCGGCACCAGCAACGAAAGCATTACCAGGACCCTGAACCCGGGCACCTACTATGCACAGGTATATGGTTACAACGGGGCCAACAGCGCCACTACCTGCTACACCTTACGTGTACAGCTGGGCACTGCCACCCGCGGCACAGACCCTGTTGAGCCGATCACCTATAAATCACAGAAAGTGGGCGTCTTCCCCAACCCTGTGAATAGTATTGTAAACATCAACCTTGCCGGTTACAAAGGCCAGTCAGACGTACGGCTGTTTGATATAAACGGCAAAGTAGTATTACACCGCCAGGTAAGTATGGATAACACCCAGCTGGACATTTCTGCATTGCCTGCAGGCGTATACATCGTGCGGATTAAGAACGGGGAGGAAGAAGTGTATACAACGAAGATCGTCAAACAATGACCGTTTAAAAGTTTGAAAGTTTAATAGTTCAATAGTTTGAAGGTGTCTCAATGATTTGGGGCGCCTTCAAACTTTTAAACCCTACCTTCAAAGGTCCAAACGGTTATGGCCTGATTTGTATAATTTATGTCCTTTGAGACAAGTGGGGGAGGTTGTACATTTGTGGTATGAACCAGGGGAGAAAGATCCCGGGTAGTCAGCGAAAAAAGAAGCAGGTTGTTATTGTGGTTGTCAGCCGCGATATGCTGCTTACTTTTACAGGCCCCAGGGATGTATTTGTTAGTGCCAACACCATTCTCCGGGAACTTGGACAACCGGAAGGCTATGAGGTGGAAGTAGTGGCCGCAACACCGGATAAAACAGTGGATGCGGGGGCGGGGATGCGTATTGTATGCCAACACACGGCGATGGACATCCGCACGCCTGTTGATACCCTTATCATAGCCGGTAATGACTCCCGCGAAAACAGTCAGCCCGCATTACAGGAATTTTATGAATGGCTCTCTGCCAGGAACGAGCGTAATACACGGCGGATCGCCTCGGTATGCGGCGGTGCATTTCCCCTGGCAATAGCAGGCATTTTAAATGGGCGGAAAGCCACCACACATTGGCAGAACGCTGAAAAGCTGCAGCGGGCCCACCCGGAGGTGGAAGTGAACAGCGATCCGATGTACACCCGTGACGGACATGTGTACACCGCAGCAGGCGGCTCTTCAGGGATAGACCTGGCATTGGCCCTGGTTGAACAGGACTATGGAAAGGAAGTGGCAGGCCGTGTAGCCAAGCGGATCGTTTTCTACCTCAACAGGCCGGGCTACCAGGCGCAATTCGGTAATTTGTTACCTGCTTATGGATCGCAGCACATTGCAGAAAAAATACAAAGCTGGCTGAGCGATCACCTGCACGAAAAGCTGGACGTTGGCCAACTGGCAGCATTCCTGCACATGAGCACCCGGAACTTCACGCGGGTATTTAGTAAGGAAACCGGCATGCCGCCTGCTAAGTTCATCGAAAAGCTGCGTGTGGAAGCAGCCCGCAAATACCTGGAAGATACAGATCTGTCAATAGAAAGGATCGCCGGGTTGTGCGGCCTTGGCGGCCTCGTTTCTATGCGGCGCACCTTTTTAAGGCACCTGATGGTGACGCCGTCTGATTACAGGCGCTCTTTCAGAACGGCATGGAAAGAGTTTACAGTAAATAATCACCTTCTTTAAATAACTACCAATGAAAATTGCAATCAATGGACTGGGCCGTATTGGCCGGATGACTTTGCGCGCCCTGCAAAACAAAGCGGGAATTGAAGTGGTGGCAGTAAATGACCTCACAGATGCGGATACCCTTGCTCACCTGCTTAAGTTTGACAGCATACATGGCCCTTTTCCCGGCCAGGTGGGCAGGGAAGCAGATGATCTCCTGGTAAACGGTAACCGGATAAAACTGATCAGCGAAAGAGATCCTGAAAAATTACCCTGGAAAGCGCTGGGCGTAGATGCGGTAATCGAAGCTACAGGACGCTTCACCAACAAGAACGCAGCAGAAGCCCATTTACGCGCCGGTGCAAGGAAAGTACTGATCACCGCACCTGCAGGAAACGATGTGAAAACCATTGTGTATGGCGTGAATAATGAACTGATCGGCAATGATGCGATCTATTCTACCGCCTCCTGCACTACCAACTGTATAGCGCCGGTGCTGTATGTACTGGATAAAACTTACGGCATTGAATCGGGGTATATGGTCACCGTGCATGCATTCACCGCCGATCAGAACCTGCAGGATGCGCCGCATCGCGATCTGCGCCGCGCACGCGCCGCCATCAACAATATCATTCCCACCAGCACCGGTGCCGCCAAGGCGATAGGAGAGGTGCTGCCCAACCTGAAAGGTAAGCTGGACGGTCATTCCTATCGTGTTCCTGTAATCGACGGATCCATCATCGATCTCTCGATCAACCTGCGGCAGGAAGCGTCTGCAGACGAGGTGAAAGCCGTGCTGAAAGACTATGCGGAAAATTCTTTAAAGGGAATTATGGCCTACACCGAAGAAGCGCTGGTATCATCAGACATCCTGGGCAACACACATTCTGCTATTGTAGACGCCAGCCTCACCAGGAGTATTGGCAAGCTGGTAAAAGTTGTGGCCTGGTATGATAATGAGATAGGTATTTCCAACCGCATCGCTGAACTGATCTCACGTATATAATAGGAGAATTGTTGACAAACTTCCCGGGATTTGTTCCCGGGAAGTGTTATTACCGGGATAAAAAAAAGCCATTGAATAGTTCAGTGTCGCTATGATCACGTTGCAGTTGTTATGAATCTTCAGCGTTTGCCTTGCGTATTATCTTATTTTTCTTTCTAACCGGAAATTATTTTGCCCCTAAATTGAAAATTACTATTTTTAGTAACATGACTGCTTCGGGTAGCCATTACGTTTACTGTTAGTTTTCAAAATAACCAAACTCAAAACCGGATCGTATTTTTTACGTTATGCAACCCTATTGTACCTCTTCGCATTTCCCTGAAACGCGTCTTAATACGTATTATATACACTTTATCCCTCAATCAAAAGACACACTCTATGACAAACGAAGTGAATCCTTCAGAAAATAACACCGGTACCAAAGGCCGCATTGCCTTTGTCGGAACAGGGCTCAAAGCGATTGCACACATGACGCTTGAGTCTATTGCAGAGATTAAATCAGCAGACCGTGTATTCTATCACGCGGCAGATGGCGTAACGGCGGCTTATATCCGGTCGCTCAACAAGAACTGTCATGATCTTTACCAGTACTACGGTATTGACAAGGAACGCAACAAAACCTATCTGCAGATGGCAGAAGTGATGCTTGCCGCGGTTCGCAAAGGTGAATCGGTGTGCGGTGTGTACTACGGCCACCCCGGCGTGTTTGTAAAAGCTGTTCGCCGTGTGCTGTATCAATGCCGCCAGGAAGGGCATGAAGGCCTGATGTATCCCGGCATCACCACTATGGACTACATCTTCTCCGAACTGGAAGTAGATCCTTCGCGCAATGGCTGCCAGATCCTGGATGCCACTGATTACTATATCAGGAAACGCAAGCTGCATACAGACAGCCAGGTGATCATGCTGCAGATTGGTGCCTTTGCTGATGCCAGGTTCGACTTTAAAGGATATGCGCGCAAAAATTTTAACCTGTTGGTGCAGGCTTTACTGGAAGACTACGGCGGAGACAATCCCTGTACCCTGTTCCGCGGCTCCAACTTTCCCGGTGTGCCTTCATCAAAGGTCGCACTTAAACTGTCCGACCTGCTGAAAGAAGGGATCCAGCGGCAATACGTAACCGGTGTATCTACGCTGTATATTCCACCGAAAACATTACTGGGTGCAGACCCGGAACGGGTAGCCGCTACGGGTTACGGCAAGGCGGGCGCTATTGTATCCATGGAGCCTACTGCCTGGGAAACTGCCAACACTCCCAAAACAAAGAAGATAGCCGAAGAGCTGCCCCAACACCAGTTACCGGAAGGTTATATTATGCGCCGCTCCAGCCCTGCATTGCTGAAACTGATGCAGGACCTGGCTACAGATACGAACGTATTGAAGCAACTGCAACATACACCCCAACAGCTGGCGCAATCTTACGGGCTTAGCAAAGAAGAGCGGCGTGCATTGTTGTCCGGTTCCACCGGCCGCGTATCACAGGTGTCACTGGCCAATAGCGCCGCACAGGCAGATGCCAACGTCAACGCTTTCCTGAATAGCCTGTTGGAGAACGGTACCACATCAGCCTTGTATCAAACCTACTATAATACACTGGCGAACGGCGGCACACCCGACCAGGCAGACGCCGCGGTGCAGAACTATATCAACCAGGCGGGCTACGCAGGCGTTACGACGGCGCAGGTAGACAGCTCTATCCTCAACGTTACGGGAGGCAACTATTCGCAGGTGAGTGGCCCGGGCGCTGGCAGCAGCTCCACTGTTACCTATCCGCCGTTCGGCACTTCGCCTTCCATCCTGTATGGCACCTATCAGACCTTTGATGCGCAGGGAAACCCCAGCCTGCTGATAAAGCTGTTCAGTAAAAATGGCGTCTACCAGCTGCAGGTGGCTACTGCTACTACGGGCGGACTGGTGGATATCACTGCATCAACTGCCTTCAATGGTAATACCGGGGCTTTCCTGGTAACAACTTCCGCTGCATTCCCGTATAATGGTTCGCTCACCTTCTCATCCTGCCTGGTAAGTTACAATGGCACCAACGCAAATGATTTTGATGTGAAAGTATCATTGAGCCCATCCGGCGGCGGTTCGGCTATCAGCTCCAGCGGGCGCAGAAGTGTTTATTCCAAGACCGCGGCCCTGCAACCTGCTACCGTGGATCCTGCCAGCTTATGGGCCGGGAATTATGCCTCCACACTCAATGGTGCCTCCCAGGGTACGCTGAACATTTCTGCTGATGGTTCAAAGATCACCTTCCAGGGCGCTACGGTACCGGCTACTTTTAATCCTTTCTACAGCTACTTCCAGTGCACAATCGGCAATAATACGCTGGTCATTTACATGCAGTGGACATACTTCACGATATACGCAGGCAACACCTTTACAGGACCGAATTTCTTTGGTTATTATTATGCAACAGGCACCTCGAAACCCTCGTCGCCCAATGTATATGGCAACCTGGGAACCAAACCGCCGGCGCCCCCCTCACCGCCGCAGAAACAAGGTGAAACCTGGGAACAGGTAGGTATTTCTATCGGCATCGGTGTAGCCAGCATGGCGGTATTTGAAGTGATCAAGGCCCTCGCCAAGGCAGGCTATAAATTCGCGAGCGAGGCCATACAGAACTGGCGGCAACAGGGTGAGAATCTCCAGGAAAACCCGGGAAATGACCAGGTGCCCGAAAATGAGGCCAATGAGTTCAACGAACAGGATAATCCCAACGGCGATGATGATAACAATGATGACAACAACGATGATAATAATGATGATAACAATGACGACAACAACGATGATAACAATGACGATAACAACGATGACAACAATGATGACAGCAGCTGCTTCCTCACCACTGCAGTAGTGAAAAGCCTGGGAATGGCAGACAACAGTGAACCGCTGATGTTGGCCAGGTATATACGCGATACGAAGATGACCAGCGGTAAAGAACGTTCGGCTGTTCAGCTCTATTACAAGGTAGCGCCCGTGATCGTGGCACGCTCTACCGATGCAGAGTGGCACCGCTTCTGGAAGCAATACCTTCGCCAGATCACTGAACTGACCAAAATGGGAGAGTTTGGTCTTGCAAAAGAGCTCTATAAGTTCGCCACCGCCGAGCTGGTGCACCGCAAAGCAACCGCTTACAAAGATGTGGAACTGGTGAACGAGGTGTATGCTTACGGACTTGGCGCTTTTGCAAAGATCCGGCTGCCGTATGCGGTCCGTTTCCTGGTGCTGAAGATGGCTTTCCTGGTGGGGCTGACATACCATTCAGCAAGATTATCGCTGATGAAGAGACGTGTGAGCGATAAAATTAATCTGTGATATGGGCCGCTTAAATAAGCTAAATCCATTTCGGTGGCAGGGTAGTGGCAGAGTCTACTCCCTGCCCTGGTTAAAGAACCGGCTGGAGTACTCGGCAGACCCGGAGCGGATCGCGGCCTATGCCAAAACGCCATTCACTCGCTCGCGCTTTGTGATGACGATGCTCACGCAGTTTCACCTGAGCCGCAACTCCATTGTGGTAAGCGAGGATGATCATGCCATGTGGCTGAAGCGGATTGCACGTCCGCACATGCCAACGGATGAAGCCATTCCACAGATAGCCCGGCAGTTGATGGAACGATTGTTCCCGGTTCCCGTTCCCGGCGGCGGTGAACAAAGCTTCCCCATTGCTGATCGCCTGATCCGCGAACTGTATCGTATTATGCTGGATAACATGCTCCAGGCAGACGTGCTGAAACCCCTGGAGGATTTCATTATGCGTACCCGGTTCCCGCATGGATCACGGCCAATGGTGCTGGAAGGACTGATGTATTCTTTCCGGCTGCATTTGCCTTTCCTGCGCCCATTGCGTTATTGTGTGGACAGCCTGTTTTTTAAGCGGGCGCTGTACATGAAGCGGGTGGCGAACAAGCTGGAGCAGATGGTGTTCGATTTTGCCATTCCAAGGCCCGGTTCCTGGTTTGCAACGCTGAAGGAACTCCGTCAGTCCGGTAAGATCACAAGGGCGCAGTTCAGGGGAGAGATCACCAGCATACTGGTATCCTCTTTCAGCCTGGCGTCTGCGCTGGGATCCGCCTTGCTATGCCTTGCGGCGCGGCCGTCTTACCGCAGGAAGATCCATGACGATCCCGCTTTTGCGCGGTATTTTGTGATGGAGGTGCTGCGGCTTTACCCGCCCTTCCGGCAGTTTGGATACCAGCAGGCGGCAACGGATAAAAATGGGGCATCTGCAGGTTTCGCACACGAGTTCATGATCCCGGTGTTTCACCTGCATCGCAATGGCGATGTCTGGAAAGATCCGAAGAAATTCTACCCGGAGCGTTTCCTGGAACCGGATGCAGCGAAAGGATTTAAATACCTGCCATTCGGCATGGGTAAACGAAGTTGTCCGGGCCGCAATTTTTCAATGTCGATGATTACGTATGCACTGAGGTTTGTATGTGCGGACGAGAGCCGCTTCACGCTGGTTAAACGCGATACCTTGCCCAGGGGCGGTAGCGGGCGCCTGGTTTCTTTTGCGATAGACGATACGATTACTTACCGGGAGAAGTGAAGGGGATGAAGCCAATGACCGGCTGATGATCCGCCGGCGCTGTTGTTGCTGAACAAGCCTACAGCGCCGCCGGGTTATACATATGTACCGGCGAGTAAACCGGCGCATAATTAAAATAACTGCTCCTGCTCACGCTTACACTCCCGGAAATGGAAAACGTTCTGTCGTTGCTGATATACATCAGTCCCACTTTGGCGGCAGGGTATATACCGGTGTTGTTTGTCCGCATGAAACCATACTGTTTGTTAACCGCCGGTTGATACATCCCACCGTTATATTGTACCAGGTAGGGAGTAGCAGACACCCCGCCAAAAGCAATAAGATTGTTACTTAATTGCCGGTTCACCAGCAGCTCCAGGGGAGCCGACACGTATTGGGCGCTCCCTCCCTTAAAGGCGGCAAAACCAGCCGTAATACCGGCGGATTTTGTCACAAACCATTTTTGCTGAAGTTTGTTGGTATCCACCGCCTGGCGGGGATGCACCTGCGCCTTTGTTGCCATAGCCAACAGTAAAATGGCCGCAAAAAAGATTGCACGTTTCATACTATGAAGATAATCAACCTTTTTGTTAATATTATTATAATAAATTGCCAGATGTGTAATCGACCGCGCCAAAAGTGCAATATTTTTTGAAAGATGACCAAACAAGCCTGACAGATCGAAGAACATCGATGTAAAATAACAGAACGGAGCCTCCACCTGACAGAACGGCGTTGTCAGCTAACAGAACNGANCTGACAGATNGAAGAACATNGATGTAAGACAACAGAACGGCGTTGTCAGCTAACAGAACAGACCTGATAGATCGAAGAACATCGATGTAAGATAACAGAACGGACGCTCCACCTGACACAACGGCCGTGTAAGCCGAGAACTGTGCTGCGTAAGACAGAAAATAGCATTATCTTGCCAACTATTCCTCTACCTTATAACCTTGTACGTTCATGCAGAGCAAACGCGCCGTTACGTTGGGAGCGGCAATCATGTGTATGTGGCTGAGCATTGGCTGCAAATTTACCCCGGACCATCACCGGTATACGATTGTTGTGGTGGGATCTTCCACCGCAGCCGGATATGGCATTAAGCCGAAAGACAGCTGCTGGGTGAACCGCTTTGCCCATTCCCTGGGCCCGGAAGTGGCGGTACGGAACCTTTCAAAGAACGGGTATTCTACCTACGAGGTAATGCCCAGCGGCACCAAAAAGGAAGGCCGCCCTGCGCCGGACGAAAAAAGGAATATTACCAGGGCTCTCAGCTACCACCCGGACGCCATCATCATCAACCTGCCTACCAATGATGCGGCCGCCGGCTACAGCCTGGAAGAACAGCAGGCTAATTTCCGTACCATCATACAAACGGCCAGGGATCAAAAAGTCCCGGTGTGGGTCACCACCACCCAGCCGCGTACCAATAACTTCGGGCATCCCCGTCATACGCTGCCGCAGATGCGCGACTGGCTCCTGGCCACCTATGGCGACAAAGTCATCAATTTCTGGGACCCGTTTGCCAACCCGGATAATACCATCAATCAACAGTATGACCAGGATGGTATTCACCTGAATATACCGGGGCACCGCATCCTCTTTGAACGGGTAGCCGAAAAACACATCCTGGATACCATACAGCAGCTGGCGCAGCAAAGGCCGCTTTCAGAACAGGTACATTAATGCCGCCGGATTTATTATTTTGCAGTAAATAACCAACACCCTAAAACACAACGTATGAAAACTTCCAGTACACATGATCAGCGTATCGCGAAGATGATCTTTGCCTCCGTCTATCCAATGTATGTGGAAAAGGTGGAGAAAAAAGGCAGAACAAAAGAAGAATTGCACCAGGTCATAGAATGGCTTACCGGCTTTGACCACAAACAACTGAACGAGCTGATAAAGGAAAGGGTCACTTTTGAAACCTTCTTTGAACGCGCCACGCTGAACCCCAACGCCCACCTCATTACCGGCGTAATCTGCGGATACCGGGTAGAGGAAATAGAGAACCCCCTCACACAACGCGCCCGCTACCTGGATAAACTGGTAGATGAGCTGGCCAAAGGCAGGAAAATGGAAAAGATCCTGCGCACCGCTTAACGCCGGTATTTAAATTTCAGTACAAGCATCACAATATTCAACGACAGCGAAAAGATATTCGTGGCTATAATGGGGAGGTCAGACTTCTCAAAACCATAGTATATCCACAAACTGTTCCCGGTCATCATCACAATGAACATAAACACGGAAACATCATCCGCCTTCCGGCGCTTTATTGTTTTGATCAATTGGGGTATTAACGAGGAGGAAGTACAGATACCTGCCACTAAACCCAGTATTCCGATGAATTGCATAGTACCGGCATTACTTCAATTATTATACCCGCACCTGGTAACAATAGAAAAGGGTTGTAAGCCGCAACTTACAACCCCCTGAACTGTAACAACGTTAAAGCACACCGTCTGTTCCCAGCCTGATAGCTGCCGCTACAGGGCTTAATTGTGCCTTATCTCCTTCCGGCTGAAGCACATGCTTCAGCAACAATGGAGGCTGCGCCAGGAACCGCGGTGCAGCACCCCTGTTCACCTGCGCCCTGTGCACCAGGAAAGGGTGACATAAATATACCGTGCCTGCCTGACCGGTTGCCAGTACTTCTTTTCTTTCCGGTAACGAAGGCAGTTTCATCGCAAGGTCCATAAATGTGAGACCGGCTTCGCCCTCATCTTTCAGCAGCCTGGCTACATCCAGGTGCGACCCTTCGCGGATGACAGTAGGCGCATCCTGTTCGCCCACATCCGAAAACAAAAACAGCATCAGCAGGGCTCTGCCCTTGGACCGCCAGTTGATGCGCCATGCATCGCCGGGATCATTGCCCGGGAAGCTGGCGTCTACATGCCAACCCGTATCGCCGGTATCTGCTGTTGCAGGAAAACGTACCGGGAAAGCGCCCATGCTTCCGCAAGGCAGCCAGTTGCCTTTTCCAACCAGCTGATCAAAGGCCCCATGCAGCACCGGTGTATTGGCTGCCGCTACAAATGGAGGCGCACTGTACATACCTAACCAGATCACCGGCTTTGTCCAGGTAGCAGGATTGTCGGGGTCTGCATCCATATCTTTCCACAAAATGTCACGCGCCGCTGCTGCCAGTTGTGCATCAAATGCTTGGTCTATACGGATAAAGCCTTTATGAATGAAATGATCGATCTGTGTGTTGTTGAATACTTCTTTCATGATAATACAATTGATAATGAGGAATGAATGTGCCCGGGTACAGGCAGCCGTTTTCACAGCCTTTGCAAAGGCCGTTTACGCAGTTGGTGTAAAGAAGTATTAAAGTGTTGGAGACATCCTCATGCGGTAAATATATAAAAAGTATCTCAATATCCCGGTTCATCCGCGCTATATCCTGCTTCATCGCCCTTTGCCTTGTGCCATGCCCTGAATTATCCTATCTTTAAAACATTCTTATCCACGGTTCACCAGTTATGAGGGGCATTTTTCTTTACCTGCTGCTTATTGTTGTTACGTTCCTGGCAGGCCATCCGGCCAGTGCCCAATACCAGGGATATATCTATGCAGAAGTGGTACTGAAGAACAAACAAACCTACACTGGTCCGCTCAAATGGAGCGGCGGCCAGCGCCTCTGGAGCGATGTGCTATCTGTGACCAAAAGCACCAACAAAGACATATTTAAATACCTGGACGGCTCCCAGATCAAACGTCTGCCTGCTGAAGCAGGAGGGAAGGAGCTGAACTGGAAATTCACCAGCCTGTTTGAAGATAAATTCCCGCAGCGTAAGAACGAGATCCTCTGCCGCTTTGGCGATATCGATTTTATTCATGTTACCGGCGCCGATCAGGCGCAGATCCATTTCAGGAACGGCAGCAAAGTGAGGGCCATTCCCTACAGGAACGAAGCCGCCCAGCTGGGAAAGAGCATCGTTGTGTACGTGGATGGCGATTCAAAGACCATCCAGTGGAATGATATCAGCCGGGTGAACTTTAAAACCACGCCCGCCGTACCGGCGCTTCGCCGCTGGGCTCCGCTTTATGGAACGGTTGTCACCACCAGCGGGCCGCTGACGGGTTTTGTGCAGTGGAACCGCTACAAATACCTGGTGGCACATATACTGAACGGCGTTACCACCAGCAGGCAACCGGTGAGCTACGCCTTTGCCTATATTGCCCGCATCGAAAAACAGCAGCACCATGTATTGCTGCAGCTGCGCACCGGTGAAAACATGCTGCTGGGTGAATCTGAAGACCTGGGCAAAGCCTGTAAAGGCATCGTTGTAACGCATCCCAGCTATGGCCGGGTGCTGGTAGAATGGAAAGCCTTCCGCTCTTTTACGCCCCAGCCGCCGCCTTCCGGCGGTGTGTCTTATGACGATTACCCGGTACCCGACCGTTTATACGCCAGCGTACAAACCACGGATAACAGGCGTTACGAAGGGCCCTGCGTGTTTGACCTGGATGAGGACTGGAATATGGAGCTGCTGGACGGCAACCAGGACGGGCTGTATTATCAGATCCCCTTTTACTATATTAGCAGGATCAGGCCCTTCCGGCAGCATTATTCACAGGTCACGTTAAAAGATAACAGCACCCTGCTCTTAGGCTCGGCCAATGATGTAAGCGAAAAGAACTGGGGCCTCATTATATGGCTGCCCGATAAAAAGTACCAGTATATTCCATGGAGCCAGGTGAAAGAAATTTCCTTCAGATAGATCATGAACAGCTTTTATGTAGTGGCCATGGCATGGATCATCACCGTGATACTCCTGTTATGGTTTGGCAATAAATATATTTACCAGCTGCTGGACAGGAACATTTCCTGGATGGCGCACACCNCCCGCCGGTTTTTTATCCAGCTGGTGGCCAGCACGCTGTACTCCCTGTGCTGCATCAACCTGACCTACTATCTATTTAAAGTTACCACCAACAGCACCCCGCCCGATCTTGCGCAGATCATGGTGCTGAATGTATACGGACTGCTGTTCACCATCCCCGTACTGTCTATCAACTTCGGCATCTATTTCATGATGCAATGGAAAAAAGCACAGCTGCAGGCCAACCAGCTGAAGGAAGATAACCTGCATGCACAGCTGTACTCCTTACGCATGCAGCTGGACCCGCACTTCCTGTTCAACAACCTCAATGTGCTGGCCAGCCTGATTGATAAAGACCGGGAGGCAGCGCAGGACTTCCTCGACAAGTTTGCAGATGTATACCGTTATGTGCTGCATCACAAAAAAGAAGAGCTGGTGCCGCTGCATACAGAGCTGGACTTTCTGCATGCTTATTGCCACCTGCTGAAAAAACGGTTTGGTGAGGCATTGCAGATCGATATGCCAGATGTTCCCGCTGCGGCAGCTGCCCTGTGCATTCCGCCGCTGTCGCTGCAGATGCTGATGGAAAACGCCGTAAAGCATAATGTGATCTCCCGTGATCAGCCGCTCCGCATCCGGGTGTACCTGCAGGCAACACAATGGATCAGTATGGAAAATACCTGGCAGCCCTTGCCCAAAGTGCCGTCCACCCGCTCGGAAACGGGCCTGGAAAATATCCGCAAACGTTATCAGCACCTGTCGGAACGTGAGATCAAAGTCAGTTGCGATCACCGTTTTTTTAAAGTAGATTTACCACTCCTCGAAATAGATGAATAATATAACTGCCGATGGAAGTATTGATCATTGAAGATGAAGCGCCCGCCGCAGAACGGTTAACAAGCCTGTTGCAGCAGTATGATGAACGTATTCGTCCGCTGGCGGTCCTGTCTTCCGTGAAAGAGGCCCTGCAGTGGTTTGCCGATCACCGCCAGCCCGACCTGATATTGCTGGACATTCATCTCTCTGATGGCCTTTGCTTCGATATTTTCAAACAGGTAGAGCTGCGCTGCCCCATCATCTTCTGTACGGCTTATGATCAGTATGTGCTGGATGCTTTCCAGGTGCATAGCATCGATTATCTCTTAAAACCGGTGCAATATCCCAAGCTGGAAAAAAGCCTGCAGAAGATGGCCGCCATCCGTTCACAGATGCAGCCCGCTACGGGGGATACTTCTTTCAATGAGATCATCCGGATCATTAAAACCAGCCAGCAAAGCTATAAATCGCGTTTCATGGTGAAAGCGGGCAACCGCATCAGGGCCGTTAAAAGCAGCGAGATCGCCTATTTCAATTCCCGTAATAAGATCACTTTGCTGGTGACTAAAGAAGGACAGCGCTACCCGCTGGACTATACGCTGGATGAGCTGATGACAATGCTCGATCCCGTACAGTTCTTTCATGTGAACCGTAACCTCATTATACACATAGACTCCGTGAAGGAGGTGCATCCCTATTTCAAGGGCAGGCTCAAACTGGTGCTGGTGCCCGAATACGACGAAGAAACCGTTATCAGCAGCCAGAAAACCCCGCTCTTCAAAGCCTGGCTGGATCATTGACCGCCGTTCCGTTCAGGAGGCTGTAATCCCGTCTCATCCGTATCATATCCGCTTACATCCGGAATAGCTTTTTTTCCCGGCAGAATACTGCTTTTTTTAAAGCAGCTAAGGGTTCATCCCATCCACTAATCATAAACGACAAAGTAGCTGATGAATTTCACGTATTTAAAACCCTCCATATCCCGGCGTTACAGCCTGGTGATGGCGCTCATCGCCACCTGCGGATGGCAAACCGCATCCGCACAATACCCGAAAATACCGCAGGACGTTGCGCACGCCACCGCTGCATTAATGAAGGCCGCGGAACAACATTCCGACTCGGCCTGGCAGCAGGCATGGCCCATTATCCAGGCAGAGGCAAGGAAAGGTAAACCCTTTATTCCCTGGGCGCACCGTCCAACAGACCTGCCGCAGGCTGCCATCCCCGCTTTCCCGGGGGCGGAAGGCGGCGGTAAATTCAGCTTTGGCGGCCGTGGCGGAAAAGTGCTCGTAGTAACGAACCTGAACGATGATGGTCCCGGTAGTTTCCGCTGGGCCTGCGAACAGGGCGGCGCCCGTACGGTGGTGTTCAATGTAGCCGGTATTATCCGTTTGAAAAGTCCGCTGATCATCCGCGCACCCTATATCACCATCGCGGGGCAATCCGCACCGGGCAACGGTGTATGCATTGCCGGTGAATCCGTATGGATCAATACACATGATGTGATCATCCGCTACATGCGCTTCCGCCGCGGTGAAACCAATGTAGGCCGCCGTGACGACGCTATTGGCGGTAACCCCATCGGCAATATCATCATCGACCATGTGTCCGCCAGCTGGGGACTGGATGAGAACATGAGCATGTACCGCCACATGTATAACGACAGCACCGGTACACAGGAACAAAAAATGCCGACCGTGAACCTCACCATCCAGCACTCCATTTTCTCCGAAGGACTGGATACCTGGAACCACGCTTTCGGCAGTACACTGGGCGGCGAGAACGCCACCTTTGTGCGCAACCTCTGGGCAGATAACACGGGCCGCAATCCCTCCATCGGCTGGAACGGTACTTTCAATTTTGTGAACAACGTGGTGTTCAACTGGGTGCATCGTTCTGTGGATGGCGGCGATTATACCGCTACGTACAATATCATCAATAACTATTTCAAACCTGGCCCCGCTACTTCTAAAACTTCACTGGTGGGCCACCGCATCCTGAACCCGGAATCGGGCCGCAGTAAACTGAAGTATAAGGTATTTGGCCGCGCTTATGTGCAGGGCAATATCATGGAGGGATACCCGGAGATCACAAAAGACAATTGGGCAGGAGGGGTGCAGGTAGAAGATGAACACGACCAGGATCAGCCGGACGCAGGCAAGTATACAGACTACATGCGTTGGAGCCAGCCCTTCCCCATGGCGCCCGTTAAGATACTGTCTGCCAAAGAGGCTTTTGACGATGTACTGAAGAACGCCGGCGCTACGCTGCCGCAGCGCGACCCGGTGGATGCGCGGATTGTTGAACAGGTGAGAACGGGTAAGATCGCTTATCCCGAAAATGTACAGTTACCCGCCACTCAGTTTGAGCACCGCCGCCTGCCTATCGATTCCTATAAAATGGGCATCATTACCGACGTCAGCCAGGTAGGCGGTTACCCGGAGTACAAGGGAACCCCGTATAAAGATGCGGACAATGACGGCCTGCCAGACAGCTGGGAAAAACAGCATGGCCTCAATCCCAACGACCCGAAAGATGCAAGCCTGGGTAAGGATAAAGACGGCTATACCCATATTGAGCAATTCCTGAACGAAATGGCCGCCCGGAAATAATTAATACATGCTCGGTGATTGATAATGGCCCGCCTGCGAATGTTCGTAGTGCGGGCCATCAATTTGCTGCAAACCTGATCTTAATCAGTTGCCAGGCTAACCATTGTTCTGTGCCGTATACCGGGCCCTCGCTACCTTTGGTTAAAACTTATGCATCATGAAGAAAATAGTAGTCGTTTTTGATGGCCTGAGGTTCTCTGACAGCACCTTACGTTATGCAATAGCGGTGGCCCGGCAGCAGCCATCCCACCTTGTTGGGCTTTTCCTGGACGATTTTACCTATAACAGCTTCAGTATGTACAAAATGTTGAAAGCCGGCGCCACCAACGCCGGTATTAAAGAGATGGAAGCAAAGGATGAAGCGATCAGGGAAATATCCGTACGCCATTTTGAGCAGGCCTGCCAGGAAGCAGGACTGAACTACAGCGTTCACCGCGACCGGAGCATTGCCATCCAGGAAATATTGCACGAAAGCATTTATGCAGATATGCTGATCATTGATATGGAAGAAACCCTGGCAACAGAAGAAGAGCCGGCGCCCACCCGCTTCATCCGCGACCTGCTGGTGGATGTACAATGTCCCGTGCTGCTGGTGCCGCCTGAGTACCGGGAAATAAAGAAACTGGTGCTGCTCTATGATGGTGAGCCTTCATCCGTGTATGCCATCAAAATGTTCAGCTACCTGCTGCCGGGTTTGCAGCAGCTGTCTACGGAAGTAGTGTCTGTAAATGATCCGGGCGATGGGTTGCATCTGCCGGATAACCGGCTGATGAAAGAGTTTATGAAACGGCATTTCCCGAAAGCAGCCTATAAGGTTTTACAGGGCAGGGCTGAGCCGGTGATCACGGAATTCCTGCAGCAGCAGGCTACCGGTACACTGGCTGTGCTGGGCGCTTACAGAAGAGGGATGGTGTCCCGCTGGTTTCGCCCCAGCATGGCAGACGAGCTGATGGAAGCGCTGGCCATGCCTTTGTTCATTGCACACAACAAATAGCTTGTACTAATACAGCATATTGGACAATTTCTTTTCATTGAGGATCACAATGGAGCCTTCCCTGATCTCTATCAGCTTTTCTTCCCTGAAATCGCCCAGCGTACGGATCAGTGATTCAGTGGCCGTACCGGCGATGGTGGCCAGGTTATCACGGCTGATATCAATTACAAAGGGTTCCTCTTTCTGTTCGTTGTATTTGCGGTAGAGTGACAGCAAAGCTTCCGCCACTTTCTTGCGCAGCGAATTATAGGCCAGTCCCAGTAGCTGTTGTTCCTTGCTGGTAACATTGCGGGCCAGCATGCGGATAAACTGCGCCGCCACATCTATCTGGCTGCCCATGAGCGCTTCAAAATCTTCGCGGGGTATCACGGCAATCTCGCTTTCTTCCATCGCCTCGGCAGTGTCTTTATACACGGTGCCTTCCAGCATGGGAACATAACCAAAGAAGTCGCCGGTATTGTACAGGTCAACGGCAAACTCTTTACCATCGTCATTCCGTTTAAACACCCTCACTTTTCCTTTCTGAATATAGAAAAGGTTCACGGGATGATTGCCTTCCGTATAGATGGTCTGTCTTTTTTTGTATCGCTCAATATCGCGTCCTTCTGCCAATGCCTTGATGGACGCCTTACCGGTAGCCGCTTCCATCAGTTTGCTCAAACCCTGCAGGTTGGGACTGAATTCCGCTTTTCTGAGCGCGGCCTTTTTCAGGCGGCTTTCAATGGCATGCAGCAGTTCGGTGGCTTCAAAAGGTTTCATGATGTAATCGTCTGCGCCCATTTCCATGCCCCTGCGGTAATCGCTCCGTTCTGTTTTGGCGGTAAGGAAAATAAAGGGAATATCCTTCATGTCCTTATTGCGCTGCAGCATGTGCAGTACACCATAGCCATCGAGCACCGGCATCATAATATCGCAGATCACCAGGTCGGGCGTGTGCTCCATGGCCAGTTCCACACCGGCTTTGCCATTCTCTGCCGATAAAACCTTATATCCGGCTAAGTCGAGTATTTCCGAGGTGTTTTCACGGATAAATGCATTGTCTTCTATTAGCAGGATCGTTTTCATGCGTTATTATTTGTAGAATTGTTATTGAGCTGAAAAATGATGGTGAAGGTAGTGCCCTTATCCAGTTCACTCTCGCAGGAAATGCTGCCGTTCATCATCTCGCAGTATTTGCTGACAATATGTAAGCCCAGGCCCGTTCCCTGTATGTTACTGGTATTGGCCCCGCGGTAGAAACGTTCAAACAGGTGCTGCTGGTCTTCCCGCGACATGCCGATGCCCTGATCCGCTACTTTCAGTTTGAACTCGTCGTTATGGTGATAGGTACGTACCTGGATGGTGCTGTTATTATCAGAGAACTTGATCGCATTGCTTAACAGGTTCATGACGATATGTTTCAGCAGGGAGGGATCCAGCGTTACATCCGGCTCGCCTTCGTGCACATAGTCAACATGCTGGCCTTCCTTGGTAAGCCCCTGCATTTCCTGAATGATGTTATGAAAGAAGTCATCTACTTTGATATTGGCATAGCGTACCTGTATCCTTCCTTCTTCTATTTTGCCCACTGAGAGGAATTCATCGAGAATGTCTGTCAGCAGTTTTGCACAGATAACGATCCGCTGCAGGTGTTTGTTCCGCTTGTCCTGGTCGGCTTCCTTGCTATATTGTTTCACCAGGTAGGCCGAAGATAAAATAGTAGCGAGCGGGGTGCGGAATTCATGCGAGGCGAGCGAGACAAAACGTGATTTCAACTCGCTCAGCTCTTTTTCCTTGCCCAGGGCGGCGGTAAGATCTTCTTTTGATCTTTCCAGCATTTCCAGCGTTTCCCTGAGCTGCTGCGTTCTTTCTTCCACCATCTGTTCCAGCTCATTGTTCAGGCGTTCTATCTTGGCTTCTGCCTGTTTCCTGGCGGTGATGTTGTTGATATAGGCGATGACAAAACTGCCTTCTTCATTTTCGTAGTGGCTGAGGCTGATCTCTACCGGGAACTCCGTGCCGTCTTTACGGATGGCAAAGAGATCAAGCCCGATGCCCATGGGCCTGCTCTGCGGATGGGCCGCATAACGGTTGCGATGCCCTACATGCCTGTCGCGCACATGCGGGGGCATGAGCTTTTCAATGGTGTGCCCTAACAGTTCTTCGCGCTGGTAGCCAAACTGGTCCAGTGCGAAATCATTGATCATGATGATCTCTCCCTGTTTATTGGTTACCAAAATACCGATACTGGCATAATCAAATAATGCCCCGAAACGCTGTAGTTCCTTTTCTACTTCCTTTTGTAAAAACCTGTCTCCCGAGCGATCATTGATAGAGGGCTCCATTTAGTAGTTTTTGTCGATGAGTGCCTTGTACGCTGTCGTGGTACTTTTCTATTGCAAATTTACTGATATGTTTCATATCTGCTGTTTACGCTGCTAATTTCTGATAATCAGCGTTTATTGGGGATGATGACGGTCATCCGGGCAACTGATCGCCATCATTTCCGGCCATAGGGGATGGGCTTAATCTTGTATCATAAAAATCTATTGCCATGCAGATCTATATAAGTGAAGACGCTACCATCAGTAATATACAGGATGATTTTAAGGTGGCCTATCCTTACCTGAAACTGGAATTTTACCGGCAGCCGCATGCTCCAGGAGCGGCCTCCCCGGCGCAGGACAGGATACCGCCTGCAACACCGATAGAGGATGTACGGATGATGCATAGCTTTGGCTGGATCGATATCAGTCCCAACCGTACGGCCCATGAACTGGAACATGATTTTTGCCGCCTGTACGGCCTGAATGCCCAGGTACTGCGCAAGTCTGGCGATCTGTGGCTGGCTACCACCAAAACCGATAACTGGACGCTGGCACAGCTGAATGAGGAAGGAAATATGGTGGAAAAACGCTAATGTTCTTCATACCGGCCGGTTTTTTCGTCTATCCGGATCCGGTATACAATTGGCCGGGGATGATGTACCGGTTCCTCCGCACGATCCACTTCTATACGCATATCATCCACACCGGCGGTTTCGCTCACCTGTCTGTGCATCAGGTGGCCCACCAGGTATTTAGCGGCGTAGTAGCGTTCCCGTGGGTCGGTGATCTCTTCGTATTTACCCCATATTATCACACTGCGCCAGTTGGCATAATCATCTATTTCGTCTACCTGGAAGCACACCTGCGGATGTTTCCGCATCATGCTGATCTTCATCCCTTCTTTTGAATGCGCGATGATATGGGTGCCGTTAAAAGCATAGCTGACAGGTACTACATATACCTTTTCTCCGTCTGTACAGCCAATGCGGCCGGTGATATTGGCGCTCAGCACCGCATCGATCTGGTCTGTACCCAGTTTACCTAACATATTGATGGTTTTTAAAGTGAGACATTGGTGATGTGATCAGGATCAACGATCAGTTCATCTTTTACATCTATTACACCCGGTGTGGCCCATACTGCGCGTTCTACCACCTTTCGTTCTGCCCAGGAGCGTACTTTGCCTTTCAGTACGATCCTGCCGCCGTCTGTTAAAATGTTGATGCTGTTGGCTTCTATATCTGCACTGCGTTCCAGTGCTTTTTTAATCACGTCTTTTACAATAACGGGGGTAATATTGGGCCGTACCTTGATCCGGTTAGTAACGCCGTGCACGCCGATCAGATCACTCACCGCGCTGTAGGCCGATTCTTTCTGGAACTGCCATTCCACTTCTCCTTCGATGGTGATCCATCCATCGTCCACCTTCAGCCTGATCCTGTCTTCCGGTACAAAGCTGCTCCATTTCAGCGCATTCAGCGCTGCGGCGGCAATATCTGTATCTGGACGTTTTTGTTCATCGGGAATGCGGATGGCCAGGTCCAATGCTACCGCCCTGACATCTTTCACCCGTTTGGCGGCATTTTCAGCGGCCATACGCTGGCTGAAGTTATCTACATTGCCTTTCAGGCAAACGATCCCGTCTTTCACGTTCACTTCGATCAGCGCGGAATGCAGTATGGGGTCCCACCGGATCTCATCGATTACATTTCTTTGTATTGCTATATCTGTTTTCATACACAATTTGGTTTTAGATGGCAGGAAGGTTGCCTGGTACAAAGGTACCCTTGCCCGGATGCTACCGGAATGACCGTCATTATACCGGAAACTGATATTTATCATGCGCAGCGGGCGGTTTTTATCACTCACCCATAAAATTATAGTCATGAAAGGGATCATTATCTATAAAGCAGGTTATAACAGGGTGAACCCTAAATATATTGACGGCCCGGTAGCCGCAGTGAATTATCTGAAAGTTGGATAATGCCAGAAAGTAATCACAAACACAGCATTTTAAAAAGTAGGGATCTCCCGTATTGTGCCTGCACTTAAAACGGACGCGGGAGTGGTGACCACGCGCGGTCATGTACACTATGTGGTAACAGAGCATGGAGTGGTGAACCTGTATGGCAGGAACCTGGAGCAAAGGGCCCGCCTGCTGATCAGCATTGCAGACCCGGCGCATAGAGAAGATTTGGAGAAAGCATATTATCAGCGATTCGGGAAATTGTACCGTTTGGTGTAAACGTTTGACGGTTACGTCCGCGCTTATTTTTACCTTTGCCCCAAACAGACCGAATGGAAGATTATATCATCGTAGTGAACCGTATTGAAGAATTGCAGTCCATCCAGGACCGCCAGGAACTGGAGCGTATATTTGATAAAGCGAGGCGAACCATAATAGGGGGGGATGGATGTGATCCTGGTAAGAGAAAACAGGAACGGCCAACAGGAGAAGTTCGACACTTTATCCAATGAACAGGATTTTGAGGAATACCGCAAGCGGGTGTTCCGTTTAAATCTAGTATTACCGCTCCAGTCTGTTGTTTGTTATCTTCACCCCGCTACAATGATCCAGCTTTATTAATTCCTCTATGCGTTTAACGGCTCCCGCTTCATGAACGACGTTCCCCGTCAACTTTATATTCCGTGTACTTTTTGCTGATAACAGTTCTTTTCCCCGGAGCCTGAAAGAATTCTCCGTTATAAGAATATTACGGTGTACCGGATCGCGCTTAAACACCGTGTTCTCCGGGTGTACATTGATCACGGGCTCGCCACAGTAATTGAAGTTATTATGACTGATCTTCACATCCTTCACCATGCCAGACTCATACCATCCTGAAGCATCGCCATTGATGAATACCGCACTCATATGTACCCGCTCAAAATTATTATGCGCTATCAACACGGCACGCGGCGTAGTTGCCAGGATGCCCCTGGTAGGTATCCTCGTGATGGTATTATGATGGATATATGCTTCGGGTGTGGCGCTGATATTCTCCACGGCGTCGCCGGTCTTTACGATACCCGGTACCGGGCTTTTTAATGTCAGTACAAATGTTTTCTCATTTATCCGCTCAACACTGCTTATTTGTGCTTTATGCACGGATAATAAACTGCCCGCCTGTACGAAGGCCACACTATCCCCCGCAGCAAATGCATCAAACCCATAAGTCTGACCATGCATAAACTGCACCTGCACTTTATCAGGCGCAGGCATTTCTACTATTTTTAAATAAGTGCCGTGTATATTGATGGCGTCATCATTGGCGGCCGACAGGTAAGCGTTACTAACCGATATCATTCCGCTGCAGCCGGAAAAATGCAGGATATCTGCCCAGGCAGCAGCGGTGCGCCCGGTGTTTTCCCCGGGCTTTACTATGATGCTGTCCATTTTTATATCCCGGCAATACTGGCTCACAACACCCATCCCATGCATAAAGTAGATGTGCATGTTCCGCAGGGTCAGCTGTGAGCTCTTTTCCATAAAGATGCCTGCACAATCCCTGGTCACATCCCGGTTCTGGTAGACACATCCTTTTCTGAACCCCGGGTTTTCAGGAAAATGGATCCGCACTTTACCATTATCCAGCCGGCTGAAACGGAGCTGCTTCATCGGGACATCCATACGCGACAGCTCATTGGTTTCCGGATCAAGAACCTGCCAATAGGAACCCGGCTGATAACGCCAGCCTTCCCCGATCCAGGTTAGCAGGCTGTCCCGGATGCTGAACTCCGAATCGCTGTGGATATTTACATCGGCATAATGATCTCCTACATCCATTACCGTGAGTTCGGAGACAGTGGGCCGATGGTAATCATAACTTAATCCGTTCAGTGTAATATGATCACAGCTGTGCAGGTAGGTCTCGATCATCTTGCCCCGCATAACCAGCGCTGCGCCCCGGCCATCTATCTCCACGTAGCTGCAGCAGTCCAGCATGATCGCCATTGCTTTCAGCTCATTGGGCCGGTCGTTGGTATTGGATATATGCAGGCGTTTCCTGGTAGCGCTATCCGGGTAAAAGTCATACCTGCCTGCTGCAAACTTTATGCGTACCGGCTGCTTTTCCGTACCACGCGCCCGTAACAGCAGCGGTTCATGGAAAGCGCCCGGCCGCACAAAAGCTACCGCATCACCCGGCAGCAGGCGCAATGTAAGAAGCGGCCTGCATGTTTTCCAGGCCGCTTCCCGGCTGATGCCGTTATTGTTGTCATTCCCTTCAAGCGGGTCAATGTAATAATCCGTGCCGAAAGCATATTTTCCGGGCTGCACAACTGCAATACTGCAGAAGATTAAAAACAGGAACAGTCGCTGCATCATGAGCTGAATATCCGGACAATATACAACAAGCCGTTCAACTTACTAATACCCGTCATTCTGGATCAGCTCCGGTTTATTGCGGTCAATCTCAGATTGCGGCAAAGGCCAGTAATCAAAATTGCTTCTGTACACGGTTTTAATGTTAGGCGTCAGCGGATTCTGTACAAACCCGTTCAGCTTTTGTACGGCAATGCCCCACCTGCGCAGATCAAAATAACGTAAGCCTTCCAGGGCAAATTCCACCCGGCGCTCATGCCGGATCCTTTCCCGCATTTCCGTTTGGCTAAGGCCCGCAGGCAGTGGCGGCATATCTACTCCGGGCCGTGCACGTACTTCGTTCACCTGTTGGTACACACTGGCATCCGGGCCTGCAACTTCGTTCTGCGCTTCCGCATACATCAGTTTCACGTCTGCATACCGCAGCCATACATAGTCCTGGTCGTCCAGCAAACCGGGCTGGGGATCTATGATCTTAGGATCCAGCCATTTTTTGCCGGGGTAAAATCCCCGCGTCCAGTTGTTCACGCCCGGTGTACCAACGGTGCCGGGGAAAGGCCAGCCTTGCTCAGGGCCATCTCCCGGGAAGAAGAAGGTCATGTTCTTGCGCGGATCATTTGGTTCGTACTCATCGATCATATCCTGTGTGCCCTGCAGGTCTTTGTAACCCGAGCGGATAATAGCCGTTGTAATGGAAAAATTATGCGCGGCCGCCGGCGCCTGGAACTGTACGGAGAACATGATCTCCGGACTGGAACGCTGATCCGGCTTGTAGAAATTGCCGGCATAATTATTATGCAGCGAGAACAGGTTATCATTGATGATCTCTCTTGCCAGTGCAGCGGCTTCCGCGTACTTCTTCTCAAATAAAAGCACCCTTACCTTGATGCCTTGTGCAGAGGCTTTTACAGCATGGCCGCTGGTGTACCTGGCCGCGGGTAAAGCCGCAATGGCCTGGTCCAGGTCGTTTTCTATCAGCTGAAGGATCTCCTGCCTGGGCGACTTGCGCACTCTTTTGCTGAAATCAATGGTCAGCGGATCTTCCGTGATCAACGGCACATTGCCATAAGTTTGGGCAAGCATAAAGTAGTGGAAGGCCCGCAGGAAATAAGCCTCTCCTTTATAGCGGGCCAGCTGATCGCCGCTCAGCACCTTATCCACGTTGGCCAGCAGGCTATTGGCCGCGGCGATGCCCTTATAGGAGCTGATATACAAACTCTCGTTGCTGGAAGTAGGAAACCCGCCGATGTTGGATGAAAGGCCGGATATCAGTGATTGCTGTGCAGCGCCCTGGTTGTTTTGCGTATAGGAATTATCACTGAAGTTTTCCCACCACATCGGCGCATACACGGCAATCTGCCCATGGGTGGCATAGAGGGTGCCGTACAGGCCCGTGAGCGCAAGATCTGCGTCAGCGGGAGATTTCCAGAAAATGTTGGTAGACAGTTTATCCGGCGGGGTAACATCCAGCTTCTTGCAGCCGGTGTTACAAAGTGCGGTTACTATGATAGCGGCAAAATATTTTTTCATGTCTTGGATCATTGAAGTTAAAATTGAACAGAGGCGCCCAGTGTGATCGTACGGTTCTGCGGGTAATTGGCAAAGCCATACCAGCTGTCAGGCTTGGTGTTAATGTCCAGCCTTTCCGGATCGGTGCCTTTTTTCAGCGGTGTGAACAGCGCCAGGTTGTCAACCGCGCTGTAGATACGGAGTGAGCGGATCCCTTTTACAAATCCCTGCGGGAATGTATAACCAATCTGCAGGTTCTTGATGCGCATAAAGCTGGCATTGTAGAGATAGTAGGTAGACTGCTGATTGGTGATCCGGGGATACCCGTAAAAGCCCATGTAGATCTTGGGCATGGTGGCAGACGGATTTTCAGGCGTCCACCTGTTCAGCCAGTCGGTAGTGGGCATAGCGCCCTGTGCAAAAGGATCGATGCCCCATTTGCCCATGTATATCTTATTGCCATAAGAGCCGTACAACATTACGCTGGCGTCGAAGTTGCCCACATTAAAGCCCATGGTATAGGAATACTCGAACTTGGGATACTGGCCTGCAAAGATGCTCCGGTCGTTATCATCCACTCTTTTATCGCCATTGATGTCCTTATACCGTATGTCGCCGGGGGTAGGGGTGCCACCCAGTGCGGATTGGTCGGGCGCCTGGTTAATTTCTTCCTGGTTCTGGAAAATGCCGTCCATGGTATACAGGTAGAAGGAGTTGATAGGATATCCGTTGCGCATGATGGTCTGACCATCCGGGCCGCCTATCTCGTCTGCGCCGAAAGACACCAGTTTATTGCGATAGAGCTGGAAGTTGGCCTGTGCATAGTAACTGAACTTACGCGTTATCCGATCCTGCCACCGCACACTGAATTCCACGCCCTTGTTGCTTACTGCGCCATTGTTAACGATGGGCGCCGTAACGCCTAATGCCTGCGGCACCTGCGATTGTCTTAAGATATCGTAGGTATACTTGCTGAACCAGTCAAAGGTGAATTCCAGCCGGTTGTTCAGCGCCACCATATCCAGGCCGATATCGGTCATGCGTCGTGGTTTCCCAGGTGAGCTGCGGATCTACCAGCTGGTTGGGAACAAAGCCGGATACGATGCCGTTGCTGAATGCATAATTGTTCTGCGAAAGCGTAGGTTGGTAAGGGTAGTAGCCGATGTTCTGGTTACCGAGGCGTCCCCATGATCCGCGTATCTTCAGGTCGTTCAGCCATTTTACATCTGCCAGGAAACGCTCCCTGGAGATCCGCCAGCCGGCGGAGAAAGACTGGTAAAGTCCCCAGCGGCTGCGGCTGGGTAGCCTGGAAGTACCGTCGTAACGGAGGCTCATGCCCAGCAGGTATTTATCGTCAAAATTGTAATTGATGTTGCCGTAAAATGAATGGATCACATACTCGGCAGAATTACCTGCGTTGGTTTGCCCGCTCACAGATCCGGCGTCCAGCTCCTGCAGTTCATTGGTAGGATAGCCGATGCGCCAGGCATCTAAATTGCTGATGTTATTCACTTCCTGCTGTGCGCCTGCCAATACGGTAAGGTCATGTTTACCCAGTGTTTTATGGTAGTTCAGCTGGCTGTAGACATTGTACATTACGCCATCGTCTTCCGTTACACTCAGGCCGGGCGTACCAACATCCGCATTGGTTGCGAAAGATAAAGTGCTGTACAGGTACAGGGGTATGACCGGTCTGAAGGTTTTTGTTTTATCCAGCACGAAATTCAGGCCCGCCCGGTTCTCCCACCGGAGGCCATCTAAAATGTCTACATCAACGGAGATGTTGCCCTGTGCATAGTAGTTAGGATTTTGTGTTCTGATCGTGGAGGTAAGCACGGGGTTCTTGTTACCCAGCTCCCTGTCGTAGGCTTTATTGATCCAGAGGCCATCAGGTGTGCGGGCCGGGTACAGCGGTGATTGCGCCAGGGTAGAGATATAAAGGTCGGTTGATCCTACGAAGGGGCTCAGCCGGTTGCCATAGCGTAATTGCAGGTTGGTGCCTAAAGTTACACGCTTGTGCACTTTTGAGCTCAGGCCCAGGTCCAGCGTATACTTCTTGTACTCAAAACCACGCATGGTACCCTGCTGGTTGGTATAGCCCAATCCAAGGCTGTAAGTGGTGCGGTCATTACCGCCGCTTAAATTCAGGTAGTGGTTTTGCACGATGGCGGTACTGAACATTTCATCCAGCCAGTCGTGGTTAGGGTATTTAACACGGTCGGTCGCATCCCTGTACAGGTCGATCTGCTCCTGCGTATATACGGGTGCGTTACCGGAGTTCACTTCTGCTTCGTTCAGTAATTCCATGTACTGTGCAGAATTGGTGACTACTTCCGGAAGCCTGGTAGGCGTGGCAAAACCAATACTGTAATTGTAGGAGAGGGTGAAAGCGCCTGCTTTTCCCTTCTTTGTTTTCACCACGATCACACCATTGGCGCCCTGCGAACCATAGATGGCTGCCGCCGATGCATCTTTCAGTACCGTAACGGATTCGATATCGTTTGGGTTGATGACGGAGAGATCTCCCGGCAAACCGTTTACAATGGTGAGGGGTTTGTTGCCCGCCGCACTGAAGGTGCCCACGCCGCGGATGCGCAGCTGGATGGCGTCATTACCCGGTTCGCCGGAGTTTTGCACTACCGAGAGGCCGGGCAGCTGGCCCTGCAGGAGGGAGGCGGGATCTGTAGCTACTCTTTTGGTCAGCTCTTCTCCCTTCACCGCAACAATCGCGCTGGTAAGCGTGTGTTTGCTTTGCGTGGAATAACCGGTTACCAGTATTTCGCCCAGGTTCTTTTCTTCTTCCAGTAACGTAATATCTATCACGGGTCTGCCGTTAACCGGCACTTCCTGTTTTACATAACCGATAAAGCTGAACAGTAGCGTGCCCCTGCTGTCTGGCAGATCCAGGCTGTAGGCGCCGCCGGATTGTGTGGCCGTACCTGTGGAGGTACCTTTCAGCTGCACCGTTACGCCTTCGATAGGAACACCTTTGCTATCTGTTACCTTTCCTCTTACCGTGAAAACGCTGGTTGGCTGGTGCGGTTTATACCGGATGGTAACTGTTTTGTTATTGATGACATAATCCAGGGGCTGTTGTTCGAAGATAACGTTGAGCGCCGTCATCAGGGGAGCGTCTTTCAAAGACACGGAGACGGGCGCTGCGGTCCTGATCAGGTCCGCACTGTAAAGAAAGTCATAGCCGGTTTGCTGTTGTATGCTGAACAGCACATCTTCCAGCGGCGCTTTTTGCACGGCTATGTTTACCCGCTGGGCGGATGCGTTTGCACTGACCTGTAATACAGCGGCAAGAATAAGTACGCCGGTAAAATTCATAACGCAGATAAGTTTGAGCCAGGCAGGGGTACCTCGCCTGAGCAATGGCTCAGTAAAAATTTTGTACATTTGAGAGCTAGGTTTAATTAACAATAATTGGCATTCACAAGCATTTGTTGGTTACCTGGTGCAGCTTAGGCTGAAGATCAGGGGCGGTCGCAACGCTCCTGATCTGTTTTGATAACCATGCAGGTATCATGTTAAGTCATAACGATTATCCTCCTTCCTTCAATTTTAAAGTGTACTAAACCGGTTAGTTCAAGGCCTTTAAGTAATTCGTGGATATCCTTGTTCCTGGAATAGGTGCCGCCAAAGGTGCCTTTCGGCAGGTTTCCTTCATATACTACTTCCACATCGTACCAGCGCCCTATCTGGCGCATAATGTCCTGGATGGTATTGTTTCTGAAGATGAAGTAGCCGTTCTTCCAGGCCATTACCTGGTTCATGTTGACCTTCTTTTTTTCGATGGCGGTATGCGAAAGCGATACAATGCCTTGCTCGCCGGGCGTCAGCAATGTTTTGTCAGCTTCGCTGGAAAGTCTTACGGATCCTTCCTGCAGCGTAACTTTCACATCCTTCTCATCGTGATAGGCATTGATGTTGAATTGCGTGCCCAGTACATGCACGGTGGCATGGTCCGTTTCAGCAATGAAGGGTTTTTGCTCATTCTTACTGACCTCAAAATAGGCTTCGCCTTTCAGTATTACCTTGCGTTCGGCCCCGCCAAATACCACGGGGTAGGTGAGTGAAGACTCGCTGTTGAGCCATACTTTTGTGCCGTCTGACAGGGTAACGGTGTATTGCCCGCCTCTGGGTATGTTGATGGTGTTTAACGAATGCTGATCTGTTGCACCTCCCTGGTCTGCATAAGCAATGGCGCCTTTCCCGGTCTTGGTCACGGCGGTACCGCCTGCCCGGGCAACAATGCCGTCTGCTGCGTCTTCCAGCGCGATAACAGCGCCATCGGCAAGGGTAAGAGTGGCCATGCTGCTGCCCGGTGTGATGGGACCGTTTTTGACCGGGGCTTTTTCCACTATCTCCGGCAATGAATCAGGCTGCCTGTTTAACAGTAAAGCCCCCATGCCGGCTGCCAGGATCACGATAGCGGCGGCAGCCCAGCCCCAACGTAACCGGAATACCTTTTTCCTTCCGGCAGTTGTGGCGATACGGCCAAATATGCGGCGCCGCAGTTCCTTGTCGGCCGCAGACATAGCAGGCTCCTCCTCCTGCAGCTGGAAATGGTCCTGGTACTCCATCAGCAAAGCTTCCTCCTCGGGAGTACATTGGCCCTGCTGGTATTTTTCAAATAAACGTATGTATTCTTCGGGCGTCATGATAGTAATATCCCTTTACTATATAGTGCCGGTATTCCCTGCTGCACACACATGCGAAAGGCATATTTTTTTTAAATATTCCTATGAATCAGAAATATTTTTATTTTTACCCGCCGATCGTTATGAAAAATGTGTACTCCGACAATGAATTGTGGGACGCTGTTGTTGCAGACAACAGCCGGGCATTTGTACTGCTGTATAACCGGTACTGGAAAAAGATATATGCCACCGCCAACTACTACTTAAAAAATTCCTCCGCTGCAGAAGAGATCACCCATGATGTGTTTGTATCGCTCTGGGAAAAACGCAAATCCAATAAGATAGAAAATTTCCTGCCTTACCTCCAGGCCACTGCCCGTTACCAGGTATATAAATACCTGAAGGCGGCAAAGATCAATTGCACCGCTTACTTTGAACAGTTTGCAGAAACCATTGTGCCGCCGGTGTATAATTCCGGTGTCAATAAGCTGGAGTATGAGAATATGGAATCCCGCCTGGCGCAGCTGCTGAATGGCCTGCCTCCCAAATGCCGGGAGATCTTCTGGCTGAGCCGCATGAACAGCCTGAGTAACCAGGAAATTGCAGAGAAGCTGAATATCTCCAAACGCACCGTTGAAAACCAGCTCACACGGGCGCTGAAAACGTTGCGGACGTTTGATCCGCAGTTCTTGGTGGCGGCGTTGATCAGCTTGTTGATCGCTGCCTGAGTCCTGAATTAATATATGTATAGAAAGAACAGTGGAGCTTTAATAGTTAATTTCCTCCAGCATCAATTATTGCTTTAACAAGATAATGTATATGAGTACATGGGTTTCGCTGATGGAAAGGTTTTTTTTTCATGATGTTGAACAAGAGCGTTTGCACGTTCTATAGCGTCACTACGATTTTCTCTTAAATAGGAAAGTATATAAGTAAATCTTTTATTTTGTTTTAAGGATTCCTTGTAATTGAATCTGTCATTGGTTGTTATCTTTTCAAGGAAAGGGTGTTGGTCTGGCAGCGTTTTACATCTTTCCGTTAACCGATCATAAATATAGTTTCTATGGAATGGCTTTAATGGTACATCTTCAAAATGAAGTAGGATCCAGAGTTCAAAGCAATCATTGCTCCAGGCTACCTTTAGTCCTGCCCGTTCAGCATTTATTATGCTATTGTCAAAAGAAATACAATCCTCTTCTGCAATCTCCTCCATATTCTCTGATTTCAGATCTCTGTCATACACACACCATACCAGGTCTTTCACATCTTCCAGCAATTTATATTGTTCTTCGATCCATTGAGCGTTACCTTCTCGCAGGCAATGTTTCAAAGCCTTGCTAACTTGAGTGTCTCCTTCTCTTGAATTGTCAATTACGTTGATCTTTACCTTCTCTCCAGCCAACGATTTTAAGTACAGAGGTTCACAAACTCCATCTTCGCAAAATACAATAAATGTAGTCAATTCATCAGGGGTGCGTTCTTCATTGGAATGAACATCCCACGGTAATATTTCGCTCATTATGTTTTGGTGTATACAGTTATTATATTAAGTTGCCGAGATGCGGCAATGCTCCGTAAAAGCCTGCCAGGTAGTGACGGGCAAAATCTACATTATTTCGAATCCCTTTTAAGTCTGCAAGTGAGTAAAGTCTTGTATTATCATAAACAGTTTTTTCTGTAAAATAAAACTGGTCGCGACGCATAAAGTCAGGAGCCATTAAATTTACATCATGACTACTAAATATGACTTGCGCATTAGCAACATTTATTTTAGGGTTCTGAAAAAGGCTTATGAGATGCTTGAGCAATGCCGGATGAAAGTTGCTATCAATCTCGTCCGATATGAAAACCCCTCCATTTGAAAACAGGTAATACAAATCGCCTATGTAGTTATAGAATTTATTAGTTCCCTGCGACTCATCTGTTTTAAGATCCATTTGAGTCGTTCCTGTAACATTATCATCTTTATCAAAAATCTGTTTAGAGACCTTGATAAGGTCATATTTAAGGTCTTTTGTTAATTCTATTTTCTCAATACTAATATCATTGTAGCTCAGTCCGGCGTCTTTTAAATAGGATAAAACTATTTCCTTTTTCCCATCCGCAATTAATTGGTTTGTTTTTTCCATGCCAGATCCAAAGGGATAACCGCTTTTTAACATTGGAAATGGGGAAAGCGTATTTTCAAATATCATCTGGTTAGTAATAAAGTCACGAACCGTTTTTGAAACAGGGCCATCATAGGTTGTGCAAAATGCTAAGAACAATGCATTACCTCTGACTTTATCCAATGGTAATCCGCTTCCCTCTCTGAAATACTCAGGATTCGTGGTGATCTGGTTACCTTCTCTTTTAAAGTAGTATGTTTCGTTTTTCTCTGCCGGTCCAAAAAGCCATTCTTTGTCAATTTCAAATTTCGGCGACAGGGTAAAACCATAACGGTATCGTCTTCCTTCAAGCAGTAGAATAATTTGGAAGAACCCACTATCTTTTAGCGTGTTGCTGGTTAACCTATACGGATTTAGGCCTTGCTTGATAATATTTTCCGACTCCATGGAGCGAGACACCATTACATGGAAAAAATGCAATGCTGCAACTATATTTGATTTACCACTGGCGTTTGCACCATAGATACCTACTATTTTCAATAGTCTCGTATCGTTAACATCAACAATGTTCAAATCATCTGTCTTTTCGTCGGGTGATGTTAAGGAGGTAGCTTTTAAACTGAGCGTCTGAACATCGTTAAACGAACGGTAATTGCCAACACTGAAGTCAATTATCATCACTAGGTTTATTTACGGGAAAAATCGTCAAAATATATTCAAATATAGATATGATTTTCAGGAAAAACGTAAAAAAACTTCAAATTTAGAAATAATAGCTCGTTTTGCCGGATTGTTTTTTGCCCTGCTCAATGTACAGTTTTACCGACAACACAGCCACCCACAACAAATAAGCGCCTATCGTTACCCGTTGCGTAAACCCCAGCCAGGGTGTTGGCAGGTTATCCGCAATCCTGGGAACATCCAGTGCTGCAAAGGCTCCAAACACCAGCAGTATTACAATGATGAAGATGGAAAAATACCGGAAGTTTTTGCCGTATACCGCAGCGGCATAAACAATGGCCAGCAGTATCAGTAAAGTGGTCAGACCGGTAAGAATGAAATGCAGGGTATCGCTGATCGTTGGCGCCTCCGTACGCAGGTGCATGGGAAAGCATAATGTGGTGATTAGTCCGCTGATGCCCGCGCCAATGATCAATACGCCGGCCATCCGCATGCGCTTTTCCTGCGTGCATAACAGCAGGCCGGTTCCAAAGGTAACAAACAGCAGGTCATAGATCATAAAGAAGGGAACGGCGATGGGCCTGGACACTGCATGAATAGCCATTAATTCACTGACAACCTGTGAGCGGTAATGATAGCCCTTCCAGGCAGCCCCGGAGATGATGTCAGCGCATATAAAAACAAGCGTAGACAATATACCGCATAACAATAGCAGCCGTTTCATCAGCCCCTATTGCAGTATTTCCGTGAGTTTGTCCAGCATCTTTCCCCAGGCCGCTTTTGTTTGCTCCACATAGTCTTTCCACTCGCCCGGCATTTCATGTGTAAGGGTGAGCTCGCAACCGGCTATTATGGGAACTATTTCAATCAGCACAACAGAATAATCCGAAGGGTCGTTCATCACCTGCCAGCTGAACACCAGGCGGTTGGGCCGTTTCACTTCCAGGTACTTTCCCGCATGATTGATTTCCTCACCCTGCCTGCGCACAACATAGGAGAAGCTGCCGCCTTCCCAGGGATTATTGCTGAGACTGACGATCTCTTCATCGCGCAGCTGCGGACCAAACATAAACTGCCCGATCATTTCCGTGTTAAGGAATGCATCGAAAACCTGTTCAGGCGCTACAGAGAATAAGGCCGTAGCAACGGCGTGTACTGGTAGTTTGTCGGTCATGTCCTTGAGGATTTATATTCAATATACAAAAATTTACTGCTTCAATCCTGTAAGGACTGCCTTTATAGAGAATGAACATCAGGTGTTGTTTTCTTACCTTTATCCTTATATCATGGACGACAGATAATGGCGATCACTTATCGCAGCAACCCGCTGTTAAAAACGATTATTAAGGATACAGACTGGAAAGGCACACCGGTAGACGGGCAGGGACGGTTTATGAACCTCGGTCAGCCCTATGTAACCAACTTCTGGGAAGTGCTTCGCTGGAAGATGAAGACCAACCCCTTTGAACAGGAAAAGCGAACAGCTGCCTGGCAGCCCGAAGTATATACAGATGATACCTGGCTGGATGGCGAAGACGACCTGCTTGTATGGTTAGGACATGCCTGTTTCTATATTCGTATAGGCGGTATCCGCCTGCTCACAGATCCCGTATTAGGCAATATCCCTTTTTTCCCGCGCAGATCGGTATTGCCCGTAAACCCGGGGCGGATCCGTGACCTGGACTACCTGCTATTGTCGCACGACCATCGCGATCATTGTGATAAGGCAAGCCTGCAGCTGTTGGCGCGTAATAATCCCTCGATGCAGTATTTGTCAGGCCTGGGAATGGACGCGCTCATCAACAGCATCACCCATTCAGCGAACATTGAAACAGCGGGCTGGTATCAGCAGTTCAATACAGATAGTAAGCCGCTGCACATTACCTTCATTCCTTCGCAGCACTGGTCCAAGCGCGGCGTCTTTGACACGAACAAACGTTTATGGGGTGGTTTTGTGATCGAAGCGAAAGACAGGCGGATCTGTTTCGGGGGAGATAGCGGTTATGACGGCCGCTATAAACAATTGCAGCAAATCTACGGCAGCTTTGATTATGCCCTGCTGGGTATTGGAGCCTATGAGCCCCGCTGGTTCATGCATCTGATACATCAGTCGCCCGAAGAAGCATTAAAAGCCCTGCAGGATCTGCATGCCCGCTACCTGGTGCCCATGCACTACGGCACTTTTGACCTGGCAGATGAGCCATTGGGCAGGCCGCTGGCGGAGCTGCAGCGCGTGGCTGCACAAGAGGGACTGAACGATCGCATATTGGCTTTGTCTCCCGGGAAGCCGTTGTACCTGTAGCGGGTAATGATTTAATGCCTAAATTTAAACTATGCCGTCAAAGAATATTGTGATCAAAGACCTGGCAGCGCTTTATGACCTGATGGGGCTTCCTCATGAGGAGATCGATACTACTTCAGGATTCACCACGCATTACCTGCAGGATATATTTAAAACGCTCCCCGTTTCATCCATTCCCTACCGGCCTGATTTTTTCAGTTTCCTTTTTGTGAAGCAGGGCGTGGGCAGGTACACAATTGACGACCAGCATTTCGATATTACGCCGGGCACCGTGTATTTTACCAACCCCGGCAACTATCGCGATTTTGAATGGCGCGAGGTGACAGACGCCTGCCTGATTGTTTTTACTGAGTCTTTTCTGAAAGAGCAGGTGCATGCTGATGTCTACCGTGAGTTTTCCTTCCTGCTGACAGAGATCGTTGAGCCACGGATACTGCGGCCGGAGCAGTTTGCCGTAATGGAAGAACTGTACCGTTTTCTTCGCAGGGAACATCGTGGCGGCTCTCCCTATAAGCTGAAGATCATCGGCAGCACCCTGGTAGCCTTGCTGCTGAAGATCAAAGAATATTTCTTCCAGGACTATAATCCTATCTATGAAGGCAACCGCAGCTCGCAGATCGTAAAAACCTTCCGGAGAAACCTGGAGCAGCATGTCAGGGAATTGGTCAGCGGCAAGGCAGATACCCAGTTAAGGGTGCAGGACTATGCCGAAAAACAGTCCCTTAATGCCAACTATCTTTCCAGTGTGATCCGCAGTAAGACCGGCAAAACCATAGTTGCCTGGATAGCCGATAAATTGGTGGCGGAGGCCAAGGTAATGCTGCAGGATCCGGATCTCAGCATCAAGGAGATCGCCTCCAGGCTTGGCTTCCTGGAAACATCGCATTTCAGTAACTATTTCAGGAAACATGCTCAGCAGAGTCCCCTGGAATATCGTAAGTCGCTTTAAGCGGCTTTCTTCCTTCACTTTTTCATTTATTGTAACTATATTGGTATACACATAAGGAAAAACCGATGCCCCCGCATGTACGATAGCGAAGATATATTGAAAGCAGCGCTCCGCGAGGATACGCCCGCCGCAATGGCCGCGCTGTTTGAACAGTATGCCGCCGGCCTCCTGGGCTATGCGGGTAAATTCGTAAGCCGGGAAACCGCTGAAGATATCATACAGGACGTTTTCATTCAACTGCACCGCCAGGCCGCCAGCCTGGAAATAAAGCACAGCATCCGGCATTACCTCTTCCGCGCCGTACACAACAAATGCCTGGACCAGATCAAACATGACATGGTGCATAAACGCTACGTAAACCGCGCCCTGGCTGAATTACGCCTCCAGGAACTGGCGTACTACGATCCCGCATCCGGCCATGAAAGCCTGCTGATAAACGCAGCAGACGGCGGCATCTGGCAAGCCATCGAACAACTGCCCCCCAAATGCCGCGAAATAGTAAAGCTCCGCTACCAGGAAGGTCTCAAAACCCGGGAGATCTCTGATGCCATGGGCATCTCTTCCCGCACGGTGGAAACACAGCTGTATAAGGCCATTAAACTGCTTAAAGGCAAAGTGAGGAAACTGAGTTATTTGTTTTGGTCATTGATGTAAGAGGGGCCTCCAGACCCCGTGTGCCCTTCCCCTGCAATAGCCCCCCCAAAAAAAAATTCCCCACCCCATACGTATAAACCACCACCCTCATCGTCTTTATAATATCAACGCCACTATGAACGATAAACCATTCGACCACCAGCTGCTAATAAACTTCATTGACGGCACTGCCAGTGAAACAGAGCAACAACAAGTACTTGCCTGGATCAACAGCGATGCCGCCAATAAAGAATTATATTTCCGGGTAAAAGATATACTGGACCACCAACGGGCCGCCGGTATATCCCCGCAGGATATCCGCGCCCAATGGCAACAGGTGCAGCAAGCCCTGGCGCCCCGCCCCCGCCGCAGCGCCTGGCTGAAATACGCCGCCATCCTGCTCGTTGCCATCGGCGTAGCTGTTTATTTCTTCTACCCGGAAACATCCCGGCGCATACTCGTAAAACTATCACTAACAGACAGTGCGCGGATGATCCTGTTGCCAGACAGCAGCCTGGTATGGCTGAGCCCCGGCAGCGAACTGCAGTATGACGGCCGCGCCGCCCGGATAAAAGGTACCGGCTATTTCGATGTGAAAGCTCACGCGGATAAAGCCTTCACGGTACAAACACAACGAATGAAGGTCACCGTGCTGGGTACCTCCTTCGTGGTAAGGGAAGATGATCGCCGTTCGGCGGTAGTGGTCAGCAGCGGCGCGGTAAAGGTGAACGGTCCGCAGCAAACCACCACTTTGCATCCCAACGAACAATGGCTGCTGGAAGACGGCCGCTCGCGGAAAGAACAGGTGAACGCGGCCCTTTACACCGCCTGGAAGGAGGATGATCCTTACCTGCAAAACACCAGCCTGTCAGATATCACCGATATGCTAAGCCTTATTTATGGATATACTATCAGCATTGAAAAACCGGAACAGCTGAAAACACAGACCTTCAGCGGGCGCATATCTTTAAAAGACAAGCCCGAACTGTGGAATACGCTTTCCGTCATGTACAACGTAACTATTCTTAAAAACGAAAGACACATAACTATTCAACCAAAATAGGATCGCCGCACATCCTTAAGTGAACAAAATTTTCCGTTATGAAAAAAGCTCTACGTTATCTACTAGGGGGCCTGGGAATCTATTGCTCTTGCCTGAGCATCATCCCGCCCGAAGCGAATGCGCAGACAGCCTACGCGCAGAACGATACACCCGGCCGGGAAAAGGCATTGCCTGCACAGCGGGACAAAGCTGCAAAGCTGGACCTGAAGACCGCCCTCGAACAGATCTACCGGAAACACCGCCTGAAATTCATTTATAACGAAGCCCAGCTGAAAGATATTAAAGTGTCTTCACAGCTGCTGCAGCTGGAAAGCAGCCGGCTCATCGCCCGCCTGGAACAAACGCTGGCCGCACATCACCTGCAGCTCAGCAAAACACACGAGCTGCAATACCTGATCATTCCGGCTTCCGCTTCGGGCCAGCCTAATGTCAAAGAAAAAACAACACGTGCAGAGATAAAAGTAAATGGCGTCGTGCGCGATGGTATCGGTAACCCGCTGCCCGGTGTAACCGTGAGAGTGATAAAGGCAGAAAAGGGCACCATCACCGATGAACGCGGGCGCTTTACAATTGACGTAGACCCACTGGGCTCACTGGAATTTTCCTTCATCGGCTATAAACGGCAGGAGCTGAGCGTACGTAACCGGGTAGACCTGGAAGTGGTACTGGAAGCGGAGGAAGGCGGCCTGAATGAAGTAGTGGTAGTAGGCTTCGGTAAACAAAGGAAAGTAAGCCTGGTCGGCGCACAATCCGGTGTAAAGGTAGAAGAGCTGAAACAACCCGTGCGCAACCTCAGCACCTTGCTGGCGGGCCGCCTGGCAGGCATCGTAGGCGTGCAGCGCAGCGGGGAGCCCGGTTATGATGATGCCCAGATCTGGATACGCGGTATATCCACTTTTACCAACAGCCGCCCGCTGGTATTGGTGGATGGTGTAGAACGGCCTTTCGCCAATGTTGACCCCCAGGATATCGAGAGTTTCAATATCCTCAAAGATGCATCTGCCACTGCTGTTTACGGCGTAAGAGGCGCCAATGGCGTGATACTGATCACTACCAAACGAGGTAAGTCGCAGAAAACACAGATCAATGTAGACCTGAACACCGGCGTGACAGCGTTTACCCGCCTGCCCGAATATGCTGACGGCGTTACCTACATGCAGATGGCCAATGAAGCCATTACCACCCGCGGCGGCACACCGCAGTATTCCGAAGAGACCATACAGAAAACGGCCAGCGGAGAAGATCCATACCTGTATCCCAACGTGAACTGGATCAGGGAGATCTTCAACAGGTTCGGTACCAACAGGCGCGCCAACATGAATATACAGGGCGGTTCTGATGCCGCCAGTTTTTATGTATCCGCGTCTTATTTCGATGAAGTAGGTCTGTTCAAACGCGACGAACTGGCCAGGTATAATTCTGCTATCAAGTTCACCCGGTATAATTTTACCACTAACCTGAACCTGAAAGTCACCGCTTCTACAAGACTGGAATTTGGCGTGCAGGGATACATTGGTAATGGCAACTACCCGGGCACCTCTACCGCCGGTATATTCGGTTCTGCATTGTCTACACCGCCTACGGTATTCCCTGTACGTTACCCGGATGGAAAGATCCCCGCACTGCAGGATGGTTCCTCCGTGAACAACCCCTATGATCAGCTCACACAGTCGGGTTTTGCCACAGAATTCCGCAACCAGATCTTTTCCAATGCCCGCGTGAGGCAGGATCTGGGTTTCCTGCTGAAGGGGCTGTCTTTTACCACCATGTTCTCTTTTGATACCTATAACCAGCACAACCTGCGCCGCACCAAATCAGTAGATACCTGGCTGGCCACCGGCCGAAACAGCGAAGGGGAGCTGGAATACCGCCAAACGCGCATCGGCACCAATTACCTGAACTTCAGCAGGGGCAATGGCGGTAACCGCCAGTTCTATACCGAAACAGCCCTGAACTATGAAAATGTATTCGGAAAACATCGCGTAGGGGGCTTACTGTTATATAACCAGAGCGATAAGGTAGACGCCTTCCAGGATGATTTCATCGCCTCTATTCCACGGCGGCAGCGGGGCCTGGCGGGAAGAGGTACCTACTCCTTTGACGACCGCTATCTCTTTGAAGCCAATTTCGGGTATAACGGCTCAGAAACATTTTCTCCCAACCGCCGCTACGGTTTCTTTCCTTCCGCAGGGCTGGGATGGATTGCTTCCAGCGAAAAATTCATGCAGCCGGCAGCGGGAGTGATACAGTTCCTGAAATTCCGCTTCTCCTACGGCCTCGTTGGCAACGGTGAAATTGAAGGACGTCGCTTTGCCTACATTGCCACCGTGGCGGGGACTAACGGCTATGCCTATGGTAATGAAAGACAGAATAATTATGGGGACGGATACGATATTGGAGAATATGCTTCAGACGTTACCTGGGAAACCGCCCGCAAAACCAACCTGGGCGTAGAACTCACTACCCTTAAAGACCGCCTGAACATCCAGGTGGATTTCTTCCACGAGAAACGGGACAATATTTTCCTCAGGCGTTCCTCCATCCCGGCCATGCTGGGCCTGCGAAGCAACCCTTACGGCAACCTCGGGAAAACAGAGAACAAAGGCATTGATGCCAGCCTTGATTTTAATATGAAGGTAGGAGCGCTGATGGTAGGACTGAAAGGCAATTTCACTTTCAACAAGAACAAGGTGATAGAGGACGATCTGCCACCCTGGGCGTATCCCTACCTGGAAAGAAAAGGCCGGAAGATCAGCCAGCGTTTTGCCTATATCGCCGAAGGCCTTTTCCAGGACTCACTGGAAATTCTCAGGAGCCCGAAACAAACGGGCGATGTAAGGCCCGGCGATATTAAATTCAAAGACATCAACGGCGATGGGGTGATCAATTCCTATGACCAGTACCCGGTGGGCTATGGCGCCGTACCGGAGATCGTATATGGCTTCGGGTTAAACCTGGCTTACAGGAACGTGGCACTGGGCCTCTTCTTCCAGGGCGTAGCCAATGTAGATACCTATACCTATGGCGAAGGCTTTATTCCTTTTGAACAGGGAGGTAACCGCGGTAACCTCATGAGCGTGATCACCGACAGATGGACGCCGGAAAATCCCGAATCCGCATGCTTTCTATCCCCGCCTGTCTTTTGGTGTGGTAAACGACGAACTACAAGGAAAGCACCTGGTGGGTCAAGAATTCCAGCTACCTGCGCCTCAAGAACCTGGAACTGAGCTATACGCTGCCACCCAAATGGCTGAACCGGGTGGGTGTGCATCGCGCACGTATTTACCTGCTGGGCTACAATGTACTTACCATCAGCTCATTCAAGCTGTGGGATGTTGAGCTGGACCAGGGCAGGGGCACACAATACCCGCAGCTCACTTCCTATAACCTGGGTGTTTCCCTGCAGTTCTGATCACGCACATTAAAAATCATTCGTATGAAATATTGCCACCTGTATACATTACTGTTAACAGCCTTGTTGCTGACGGCAGGCTGTAAGAAAGGCTTCCTGGACCAGGTGCCTGATGATCGTATCACCATTGATGAAGTATTTTCCAAGAGACGATCCCTTGAACAATACCTGGCCAATATCTATGACCGCATCCGCGATGAAAGCAACCAGTGGGAATCCAATCCCTGGCTGGGCTGCTCTGATGAAGCAGACATGACCTGGGCGCGTAACGGGTACAATAGCTACTTCATCAACATCGGCAGCTGGGACCCCACTTCGGGCTTCTATGATTTCTGGACGCACTATTACCAGGGCATCCGTTCTGCCAGTTATTTCATTGAGAATGCAGACAAATGCGTGGAGATACTGGCGCTGCCCGAAGGACAGGCTTTGCTCACCAAATACAAGGCAGAAGCCCGGCTGCTGCGTGCATACTTTTATTTCTGTCTCTTACGCCAGTATGGCCCCGTACCGCTGCTGGGTGAAAAAACATTACCGCCTGATGTGCCCTTTGAGGAAACACAGATACCCCGCAGTGCTTATGATGAATGCGTAAATTTCATCAGCACGGAACTGGATAGGGCAGGGGCGGATCTTCCCCTGCAGCAGACAGACCTGGTAGAATACGGCCGCGTTACAAGGGCATTTGCGATGGCCATCAAATCACGCCTCCTGTTATATGCTGCCAGTCCGCTGGTGAACGGCAATACCGCCTACGCCGCCTTCAAAAACCTGGACGGCAAGCCCCTCATCAGCCAGCAGCAGGATCCTGCCAAATGGCAGCAGGCCGCAGATGCCGCCAAAGCCGTGATCGACCTGGGCATTTTCAGCCTGCTGAAAAAGAACGATGCCGCCGGTAATTTCGATCCCTTTATTTCCTGCCGCGATGTGCTGCTGGATCCCTGGAATAAGGAAACCATCTTTGCCCGCGGCGGAAATGATGCCTACGGATGGGAAGTGCATTGCTCCCCGCGTTTTGCCGGCGGCTGGAGTGGTATAGCCGCTACCCAGCAGATCGTGGATGCCTTTCATATGGCCAATGGCAAGATGATCAATGAACCGGGATCAGGATATGTGGAAGACGGTTTTTCAGCCACAGATACAAAGTACACCAAAGCAGGTACCTATAATATGTACGTGAACCGCGAGCCGCGCTTTTATGTTTGCATCACCTATAACGGTATGACCTGGTTCAATACCAGCGAAGGTGCAAAAACAGTGGAGCTGTATAACACCGGTAATACCGGCAAACAGGGCTCCTATGATTATTCCCGCACGGGTTACCTGGTGCGAAAGAATTATCATCCAGACACTTATCCCCGGCAGGGCAGATCGGTGGCCCGTCCGCTGGTACTCTTCCGGCTGGGAGAAATCTACCTGAACTATGCAGAGGCGCTGAATGAAGCGCAGCCGGGGCATCCGGACATTCTTACCTATCTGAATGCGATCCGTGAAAGAGCAGGCATCCCTGCCTTACCCGCCGGCCTGCCGCAGGAGGAAATGCGCATGCGCATCCGCCAGGAACGCCGGGTAGAGCTGGCATTTGAATGTCACCGTTATTTCGATACGCGCAGATGGAATATTGCAATGCAGACAGATGGCGGCCGCTTTTACGGGATGAATGTGGACGCCGGTAACCAGGTACAGGATCTGAGTTTCTATAAAAGAACCGTTTTTGAAACCCGGGTTTTCACCCGGCAACATTATTTTTTCCCCATCCCGCAGTTTGATATAGACCGTAATAAAAAGCTGGTACAGAATCCGGGCTGGTAAGGGAAGCTGTTAGTTGTCTCCTTTGCCGGGAGTAGCGTTATACTCTGTGCTGGTCACGGGCCGCATCCAAACGGCGCCAAATTCGTTGGCCGGTGCGATCACCATATGCGTCATGCTGCTGTTGTGCGCGGCGCCATGCCAATGCAGGGTGTGCTGCGGTATTTTTACCACATCGCCTTCCCTGATGACATGGATGGATTTCCCGGATTCCTGGTAATAGCCAATGCCGTCCGTCACCACCAGTACCTGCTCATAGGCATGGCTATGCCAATGGGTACGCGCTTTGGGTGCAAAGCCTACTTTGGCTATTACGATGTTCAGATCGTCTTCAGGCGCCACCACCAGGTTCACCCATACCTCCCCGGTAAAGTTGGCTTCGGTGGGTGGCGCTTCTTTGGTTAATATCGAAGTCATGTTGTTCGTTTTGTGCTGATAAACGGATTCAATGCAAAGGTCTGGCGGAATCATTGCATACCAGGTATATCAATTACGGTAATATTTACCAATATCACTGATCCGGGCCCCCAAATGCAGTTAACATCCGTTAAACCAGTAACTTTGAATGGTCTGAATAAGTAGTATATGGATAAAATACTGAAACTGGATACCATCAGCGATTACAATGCTATAAACGGCCAGGAAACACTGCATCCCCTGGTGAGCGTGATCGACTTTTCTAACACCCCCCCAAAGCGCCAGATGCGGATGAGCCTGGGCTTTTATATCATCTCCCTGAAGGAGGTGAAATGTGGCGACTTACGCTATGGCTGCAATTATTACGATTATGAGGAAGGTACCCTGGTGTTTATGGGCCCCGGCCAGGTAATTGGTTTTGAAGATAATGGCGAGGTATACCAGCCAAAGGGATACTCGCTGGCTTTTCACCCGGACCTGATCCACGGCACCTCCCTGGGCCGCCATATCAACGATTATACCTTCTTTTCCTACGATGTGCATGAGGCGCTGCATTTGTCCGAGCGCGAGCGGCAGATCATACTGGATTGCCTTTTTAAGATCCGCTATGAGCTGGAACATGCCATTGATAAGCACAGCAAAAAACTGATTGCCGCCAATATTGAACTGTTCCTGAACTACTGCGTGCGTTTTTACGACCGCCAGTTCATTACCCGCGATAACACCAATAAGGGGATCTTAGCGCGTTTTGAAACCTTGCTGAATGACTATTTTCAGTCAGACCGGCCGCAGAATCTCGGCCTGCCGTCTGTTAGTTATTGCGCAGGCGAGCTGAACCTGTCTCCCAATTATTTTGGAGACCTGATCAAAAAGGAAACCGGCAAATCGGCACAGGAGTATATCCAGCTGAAACTGATCAGCGTTGCCAAGGAAAGGATATTTGATACCAGTAAATCAGTAGGGGAGATCGCCTTTGAGCTGGGGTTTAAGTACCAGCAGCATTTTACCCGCTTATTTAAGCAAAGGGTGGGGTATACGCCCAATGAATACAGGTCGCTGAACTGAGTGCCCTGTAAAAGAAAAGCAGTACGTTTTACCGTACTGCCTTCCATCGTTTATTGGGTTAGTGGTAGTAAGCTGTATTAAAATATACGTGCAAAGAAAGTTCTCATATCCTGCCAGGAAGCACTGTCTGCCGCTGCATTATAAGTGATAGGCATGTTGAACTTTTTGCCGGTCTCCGTAGCGGCCGGGTTGGTGAATGCATGTGTTGCGCCCGGATAAGTCTTGAATGTGTAGTCTGCCCCGATAGAGTCCAGTCCTTTTTTGAACTGCGCCTCTTCCTGTGCAGAAACAAACTTATCGTCACCGCCATGGCACACCAGTATCTTTGCCTTCAGCAGGTCTTTATCGGGATTCACGCCAGCCAGGCTGCCATGAAAGCTCACCACTCCATTAAAGGGCAGGCCCATTTTAGCAGCATTCAGTACCATAGCGCCGCCAAAACAATAACCGATTGCGGCCACGCGGCCGGTATCTGTCTGGCTGAAGCTTTTCAGCTCTGCCAGCGCAGCAGCCATCCTCGATTTGATCAGGCCCGGGTTGTTATAGAAAGCGACCGGCAGCCTTACCCGCTTCATCGGGCGTTGGCGCCTGCAGACCGTTACCATACATATCTACCGCCAGGGCCACATAACCCAGTTCGGCCAGCTGCCTTGCCCGGCTTTTCGTATAGTCATTCAGTCCCCACCATTCGGGCACCACCAATACGCCCGGACGTTTTGCATCTGAAGCCTCATTGTATACCACATAACCGATCAGGGTACTCGTATCATCTTTGTAGGTAACCGCTTCCTCTTTCAGTTTTACTTCCGGTACAGCCGTTGTATCCGCAGCTGTTTCACTGGAAGCGGATGGGTTATTGCATGCAGCAGATCCGATCACTGCCGCCACTAAACAGGTAAAAAGCAAGGTTTGTCGTTTCATATATTCATTGATGTTTAAATCGCTCTCCATTCGCGGTGTAAATGTCGTGCTTTTTCATGATAATAAAAAGACATCTTACCGCTGACATTTTAGACTTTTTACTTTGCATTGTTTGATTGTTCGTTTTACATTTTGTAACGGCAAACAGGCCTTCATCCTCCGTCATTGCGGGGAGCTGATAGCACAGTGAGGAGCCGCCACGAAGCAATTTTTTATCTGGCAAACAGGTCTTCATCTTCCGTCATTGCGAAGCCCGAAGGGCCCATGCGGGGAGCCGGGCCGAAGCAATCTTTTAAAACAAAAAACTATGGGAAGTAAAAAGATTGCTTCGTCGCGCCACGCACTTTCCTCCGCACCTCCTCGCAATGACGCGATAGCACACCTGTTTGCCAGCCTCCTCGCCATCCCGTGTTTGAAAACCTGCTAAAAGAAACTCCACTATTATAACAACAAAAGAACATTCATCATTTCCCCTAATTCATAACCCCTTATCCCATTTCACCTTGTCATCACCGCCGTGCCTGCTCTCATCCGCTCCAACCCGCCGCCATCGCAGCTTTCCCGGATTTTATTTTGCAGGGAATGAAATTATTCTTTAGCTTAGTTGTGCGAAAGGTGTTTATTCACATAATTGGTAAAACATAACCCCATAGCTATTTCCCTCACCATGCAAGGGAAATTTGTGCTTTAATAACAACCAGCAAATACAAATTATCAAGAACGGATTGTCGTGCGAACAGCTGTCAGCAACCTGTGTTGTATACGGTTGATCTGTAGCAGTATTCCTTTTCAATCGTATCCTTATTTTCTTAACTCCAAAAATCACTCTCTTATGGCAACCAAGTATCTGGAAAATGTAAATACCCTGCATTATGTAGGCGCCAGCTACGACATGATCCTTGCAGAACACACAGAATGGCTGGAGCTGGCCGCAAAGGAAGGCGCCTATCAGAAAACGGAAACCAAGAACCAGGTGAAGCTGAGTGAGATCAAGCTGAATTTCGCCAAAGCCAACAACCTGTTCTACAAAAAGAAATTCCAGGAAGCACTGAAAACCTACCAGTATGTCCAGGGCCTGGTGTTCCAGCTGTTATATCCCTCTTACAAGCCCTGGTACATTTATGAAGCCGTGCACGCCATACCCGTAAATGACAAGCTGTTCGATCCTATCCTCAAGATCGGCGGAGAAATGGCGATATCCCTGCCGCCGGAAAATATTCAGACCGCGGTGAGCTATGTAAGCATGAAATCATTACCTGCCGATGCACAGAAGTATGCGCAACTGTACGATGGGGCAGGAGTGCACTATGCAGGCGACAAAATGCTGAAAGATGCCAGGGACGCCACCATGATAGGCCTCGAATTTGCCAAGAGCGGCGACTGGAAACAGGCGGAGGCCTTCTTCAAAGAAGGACTGGACACCCTGGGCAATGCCGATTCGCCCGATGCAAAGATCGCAAAAGCATCCCTGCAGATGAACCTGGGCGCGGTGCAGATCCAGAAAGGCGACCTGGGCGCCGCCCAGCAGTTGCTGAGTGCCGCGGCAGAAGGATTTAAGAACGCAAACGATGCAGTAGGCGAGGGGCAGGCAAAACTCAATATGGCCGCTATCCTCAACAAGGAAGGCAAAGCCAGCGAAGCAGCCACCATGAGTAAAGACGCCAGCGCCGTGTTACATTCCGCCGATCTCTCTGCGGCACTGCTCAGAAGCTCGTCTGCGGAACTGGCGGCTGCCGCTATCTCTACCGCCGCTGCTGCCACCGCACCCGTAGCCGCCACTTTCAGCACCGTAGCACAACCGGCTGCCACCGCTGCCGCTACCGCCGCTACAGCTGGCGGAGCCGCTGCCACTACCGCTGCTCCCGGTGTATTTACAGATGGCGACGGTCCCATTGGCGCCACCATGGGATCCAAGGCTGTGAAAAGCGCTTCCGTACACGCCGTACAGCTGGGCACTACCACCAAGCCGGATACGATCTATGATCTTGCTGGTAAGAACGGCGGCGGCGTAGTATTCCGCATGCCTAACAAAGGCGATGGCTGGATCACACAACCACTGGAAGGTAATATCGAAAAAGAACAGAAAATCGCCGCCAAGGAACTGGGCGTGATACGCGGCGCGCAAACCATGCAATTCAACTGGACAGCGGAAGCAGGACTTGATCTGCAGAGCGTGAAAAACACTTACTACGCCCAGCGGGTAGACCTGAAAGACCTGGCCGTGGTGAACATCGGCTACAACGCCATTACCGACCTGGCCGTGAACCTGCCGCACATGTACCTGTACCAGCTGCCTGTATGTATAGGCGACTGCCATCACCATCTTGGTGAATACCAGAAAGCACTATCACAGTACCAGACCGCATCCGCCTATCAATACATCAACACCTCCATCGAAGTGCCCGCCCTCTGGATCAGGATAGCGCGCAACTACCTGGAATGGGGCAATGCACACTATAAAAATGATGAGGTGCAGAAAGCATTTGATACCTACGTGAACATCATCACCGCTGATGATAAAGCACCCGCATCCCCCCTGTATAAAGAAAAGCTGAAGGTATATGGCGACCAGGTTAGCGCCCTGATCGCTGCCATTGCAGACCCGGATGCTTCCACCCTGAACCCGGATGCCATCAATATAGTGCTCGATGCCAGGAACCGGCTGCGGATGATCAACGCAGGACTGGATTACTTTGGCTTCCCCGCTAATTATTTCCCCATCTTTAAATTTGATTTCCTGCAAAGTGTAGCTACCTATTTTGCAGAACAGGCCATCCAGGCAGAAAGGGAATACATCAATTTCACCGCCCGTGGTGAAGATGAAGAAATGACCCGGGAACAACTGCAGCAATCCGTTGAACTCAGCAAAGCCCAGGTAGACCTCGCGAAAAAGCAGGTAGAATACGCCCAGGCAGAGTTGGATATTAACCAGGAAAATGCACAGCTGGCAGCCACCCGCCTGCAGAATGCCAAAGACCAGAAACAGCAGTATGCAGATGTGAGCTACGAGATAACGGCATTGGAAGCCGCTACTGTATTTGCCTCCGGACCGGAAGGTTACAGCGTTTCCTACACGTATTACAGCCCTTCACAGGGTAAAGATGTTACCCTCTCCGGCAGTGATGCCTATAAGGTAATGGAAGATGCCGCCTGGAGAAAAGGGATGCTGTCCAGGGAAATGGAGCTCTCCAACATGGATCGTAACATCGCCGAACTGGATGCCGGTATGCAGCTGGCCAATGCCCAGCTACAAGCCGCACAGGTGAATGTGGATGTGGCCGTACAACAGCAGAAGATCGCGCAGATGAATGAAAAACATTCACGCGAGCTGCTGGACAGTTTTGAATCACAGACCTTCACACCGGAAGTATGGTTCCAGCTGGGCGCCCGCATGTTGTTCATCTCCAAAACTTACCTGCAACGCGCCATCGGCATTGCAAAGAAAATGCAGAAGGCCTATGAACTGGAAACAGGCCGCGCACTGAATGCCATCAAGAGTGATTATAATACCAACATCATTTCCGGTTTGCTCAGCGCGGATTACCTGTTGAACGACATCAACTATTTTACGGTGGACCGCATCAATAATTCCAAATCCAAAGACATCCCCATTAAGCAAATGTTCTCTCTCGCAGCGCTGAACCCCACCGGTTTCCAGACCACTTTCAAGAACACGGGCAGGCTGCAGTTTGAAACTTCCCTGTCTGATTTTGACCTGGCTTACCCGGGTGCTTATCTCCGGAAGATCAGGAAGATAGAAGTAGTGGTGGAAGGGCTCATCCCGCCGGGTGGTGTGCATGGTACTTTGAAGAACTCCGGCATTTCACGCGACCGGAAAAAGAATGGCGACCTGTTCTTCCGCATCCAGCCGCATGAAACACTGTATCTTTCCAATTACAGTCCGCGTGCCGATATCGTGGTGTTCCAGCCCGATCAGCGCGTACTGGACGTGTTCGAGAATTGTCGGCGTGGCCACCAGCTGGACCCTGGATATTCCCATGGCAGCCAATGACCTCAACTACCAGACCATCTCTGATGTAAAGATGATCGTCTACTATACGGCGCAGTATGATCAGCTGCTGGAAAATAATATCAGGGCCACCCTGCCTAAAACAGGCGCGAAGAATATGGCCCTGCCTTTCCGCATCGTTTTCCCGGATGAGTACTACCGTTTCATTGACACCGGCGAACTGAAATGCCTGCTGCAGGCCACTGATTTTGCCTACAATGAAACAAAGCAGCTGGTGAAGAACATCTCGCTGAAAGTGGTCACGGAAGGTATGCCTGCCAGTAACCTGAAATTCACGGTGCAGCAGGAAGCCCTCAGCGCAAAGGCCACTACCAGCGCCGATGGAGTGATCAGATCAGACAAGGCAGATGCTGCTAACCCGCTGAATGCATTCATCGATAAGGAAGTGAACAAGGAATGGACCATCCAGCTCTCAGATGCTGATAACCCGGGATTAGACAGATCAAAGATCAGGGACCTTTTCCTGTTCCTTGAATATTCCTTCACTTATAAAGGATTATAATATGGCAAAGACATCAGGAATAGGAACGGATGTGCTGCCGCTGCCATCCGGCGGCGGTAGCATGCAGCCAATTGACGAAGCCTTTAAAACAGATCTCGGCACCGGTACAGGTTCCTACCAGGTACCCATCAAACTGCCTAAAGGCGTCAATAACTTTACGCCCGGTCTTGCCTTGAAATATAGTACCGGTAAAGGTAACGGCCCCTTTGGTATGGGCTGGAGCGTAGACATGGTGGCTATTGCGCGCAGCACAGACAAAAGGCTGCCCACCTTCAATGATGATACAGATATCTTCCTGTTTGAAGGCCGCGAACTGGTGCCCATGGGCAATAATATTTACCAGCCTTTAACAGAGAATGAATTTTCCGTGATTAAGAAAACACCCGCCGGATGGGAAATTCAAACCAAATCCGGCAGCCTGCTGCAGCTGGGCACTACCACAGATGCCAGGATGGTGTTTATGGATAATGGCGTTAAAAAGACCCATGCCTGGTTCCTGAACCAGATGACAGACAGCAATGGTAATACCATCCGTTATGAATACGTTTCCAACGGCGGCAATGTCTATATCAAAAAGATCTCCTACGCTATCTACCAGGTAGTGTTCAACTACGAATTCAGGCTGGATGAGTATTGCAGCTATCGCAACGGCTTCGAAGTGAAGACCGCCCTGCGCTGTGCTTCTATACAGGTAGACCTGCTGCAGCCGGTGCTTACGCCGATAAAGCAATACCGCTTTACTTACACACAGGCGCCGTACAGTGAGATCTCACTGTTGCAGAAAGCCGAACTGGTAGCGCTGCACAAGGAGAACAATACCACGGAAGAGATTCCCTTTCCACCTATTACGTTTGACTATCACCATTTTGATCCTGCTCGGAAAAAGCTGGAGCTTTTTTCCAGCGCCGGCGGCAGCGCACCGCCCTCTCTTTTACGTCCGGATGTCAGCCTGCTGGACTTTGAAGGAACGGGGCTGCAGGGCGTTATGGAGATTGCCAACGGTGTGGCCAGGTTCTGGCCCAACAAAGGCAACCTGCAATGGGGAACGCCGTATACACTGAGAGACATTCCCCTGCATACGGATCTGAGTGACGATAACCTGCTGTTTGGCGATATGGAAGGCAATGGCACGGCAGACCTCATGATTGGCAGCCAGCAGTCAGGCGGCTATTTTCCCAACCTGCCCGGTGGCGGCTGGGGACAAAAGATCAGCTACCGGCAAAGCCCCAACGTTCCGGTGGGTAGTCCGCAGACAAAGCTGGTAGACCTGGATGGCGACAACCGGGTAGACATGATGTACAGCGATGGCAAGTCCTTCTACTATTATTTCAACAAGGCGGAAAAGGGATGGGCCGTTCAGCCCATGATCGTGAAAAGAACCTTTGGTGCAGCAGACCAGCCCGAAGTGAACCTCGACGACCCGCATATCCGCATGGCCGATATTGTTGGCGATGGCCGTACACACCTGGTGCAGATCCACAGCGGCCGCGTATTGTACTGGCCCAACCTGGGATATGGTAAATGGGGAAAAGTAAAACGCATGGCCAATGCCCCGCAGCTGCCCCGCAACTACGATCCCGCCCGTTTGTTCTTCGTGGATATAGATGGCAGCGGCGCCATGGACATTGTATATGTTGATCATGACCGTATCTGTTGCTGGATCAACCAGGGCGGCCGCAAATTCAGCGATCCCATTACCATTGCCGGTACTCCGCCCGTTGCCAACGCAGGTATCGTAATAGCCGATATGAAAGGCGCCGGTACCAATGGCATACTATGGAGCTATGACGAAGCCCTGCGCAATAAAGCCGCTTACCGTTATATGGATATCTGCGGCGGTAAGAAACCCTACCTGCTGCATACCATCATCGGGAATACCGGCATCACTACAAAGATTGAACACGGCAGCTCCACATCCTTTCAGCGCGATCATACGGATCCCCTGCTGAACAAGACCTGCTTCCTTCCATTCCCGGTGCCCGTGGTGAAGCAGCTCACCAATACCGATCCTTCCACCGGTGTGGTCAGCGTGAGTACCTTTAATTATTACAACGGGCATTTCGATAGTAAATCCAGGCAGTTCTGCGGCTTTGCCAAAGCAGAAAGAATAGAGAGCGGCGATGAAACCATTGCGCCCAATCGTTCAGTATCTTATTTCAACAATACGGATCCCTTTTTGAAAGGACTGCCAATATTAACGCAGATCTTCGGGGAAGATGGCAGTCCGCAAAGCAAGCTGCCTTATAAAGCCGAAGAGATTGTATACAACGTTAAGAAAGTGGCCACTGCGCCCGATGGCAGGAACATTCATTTCGTTGCCCGGCAAACCCTCGTCAGCCGCAACTATGAACGCACCGCAGCATGGAGCGAAGTAAAGAAAACCTGCAGCTATGATGCCGCCGGTAACCTGACCGGAGAAGTGAAGACCGCCACCTGGCAGAACGACCAGGGGCAGGAGCAACAGCAGCAGCTTAAAACAACTACCACCTACGCACAGTCCGCCGGCCGTATCACTGCCTTTAAAAGCCGTGAAACCATCCGCGATGGGAACAACAAGGTGTTGAAAGCTACCATCTGGTATTATGATGGTCCGGAGTTTGAAGGGCTGCCGGAACAACAGGTAACCAAAGGCAACCTTACCCGTGAACGCAACCTGGTAATGAGCACGGCTGCCTTTAACCAGGTGTACGGCGCTGCGCCGCCCAACATGGCGGCATTGGGCTACATACAGGCAAACGATGCAGAACTGGGAGATGCCTGGTTTGTTGACCGCCTGCGGCAGAAAACAGATGCCGCCGGTAACACCATTGAACGAAAGAATCCACTGGGACTACTGACGAAGATGGTCTTCGATAATTTCCAGCTGTATCCCGTACAGGTTGAACAATCCAACGGCCTGCTCATCAAAATGGGCTACGAGTACAAGTACGGCGGCATCATATCCTACAGGGATCCCAACGATGTAGAGCAGCGCTATGAATTTGATAAGGCCGGACAACTCACCGGTATTTACCGTCATGATGATCTGCCCGGCCTGCCTTATGTACAGTATCAGTATAATCATACGCCGGGACAACGTTCGCAGACCACCCTCACCCGCACGGAAAAAGGCGGCGTACAAACCCGCCGCATAGAATACTTTGACGGCCTGGGAGAAAAGCTACAGGTACGCGCCGAAGCGGAAGACAATAAGGTAAGCGTAACCGGTAAAAAAGAATATAACCCCAAAGGACTGACGAAAAAGGAATACCAGCCCTACTTTTCCAGCAACATGGCCTTTTCTGTAGCAGACCAGGACAATGAGGATGTTTTCACCCTTTATGAATATGATGCCCTGGGCAGAAGCACCCGGCGAACCGACTGGAACAGGCAAACCTACGTTACGGCGTTCAGTCCTTTTTCCCGCAGTTTTTCCGACCCGCTGGATCTGAAAGCGGTAGCGGGCAACAATAATTTCAATACCCCGAAAACAGAATGGACGGATGCCGAAGACCGGCTTACCGCCATCGTGGAAAGAAAGCAGAACAGCCAGTATATTACACGCTATACCTACGATGCGCTGGGCAACCGCGTACAGGTAAGGATCAACAACAGCACCTTTGTGGATAATACGTTTGACTGCCTCAGCAGGCGTGTCCGCTCTGCTTATCGCGACGCAGGTAACTACACCTGTTTTTATGATGCCACAGATAACCTGGTGGAAAGAAAGGATGGCAAGAACGCATCCGTGTATAACACCTATGATGTAATGGGACGTTTGCTCACCGTACATTTCGGCGGCAGCGGCGGCACGCTCATGGAAACCTATACCTACGATAGCGGCGATCCGGGAGAACAGAACACCCTGGGTAAGCTTACCAGGGTAAGCGGCGGTTTCGGCGAAGTGAAGTTCAGCTATTCCAAATGCGGCTGTCTCAAGGCAAAAACCCGCAGCTACCCGGGTTTGGCCCAGCCTATGAAAGTGGAATATGAAACAGACAACCTGAAAAGGTATACCAAAATAAAATACCCGGATGGTTTTGAAGCCTCGATCCTATATAGCCGGGGAGGGCTGATCGATTCCATCCCGGGTATTATCAGCAGGATGGAATACGGGCCTACGGGTAAGCGTACACGGATCGTTTACGCCAGCGGAGTGCTTACCGAATACAGCTATGACCCGGGCAGTTTTCGCTTAAACAGTATCAAAACAACATCGCCCGATGGTAATGTGAAATATCAGCACCTGTCATACGACTACAACGAAACAGGCCTGATCACAAAGATCACCGATGCTGCCAATGCACCTGGACATATACAACATTCCAGGTCCTACGTGTACGATGAGCTGGATCAGTTGTTACGTGCTACCGGCACTACTTCCAATGGTAACTACGATCACAGCTACAGTTATGATGAGCAGGGCAATCTCACCCATTATCCCGAAACATTCGGCGCAGATCAGCTGCAGCGTAGCGATGCACAGCATCCCTTCCGGCTGACGGGCATCAGTGGGCAGCCGGCGCAATTGTACCAGTATGATGCCGCCGGCAATCTTACTCATACACCGGATACGGTAATGGAATACGATGCCAGGAACCAGCTGGTGAAAGTAACTCACCAAAACGGTACGGTGATCAGTTATTTATATGATCACCTGGGTTCCCGTGTGCTGACCACCACCACTGCTGGCGGTAATACGGAAAGGCTTTACAATTTTGACGATATCTATACCGTCAAAGGCAGTGAAAGAAACCGCTATATATTCGACGAAACCGGTGTGGTGGCCATGATACGCGCCAACAACGGCGGTGTGGTGTTCCATAAAGATCACCTGGGCAGTCATGTAGCGGAAAGCCACCTGCAAACCGGCGCGCTGATGAGTGAGCAGCAATACTACGCATTTGGGAAAATGGCTTTTGGTGCGGCTTTATCCGCCCCGCAAAACTTTTCCGGTAAGAAATACGATACATTACCAGACCTGGTATTTTTCGGAGGACGTTACTACCTGCCTTCACTGGGCAGTTTCCTCACACCGGATCCGTATTTCCTGGAACAGCAGCCGGAGAAATTCTTCAAGGCGCCCCGCAGCCTGCAGCTGTATGTATATGTGCTCAATAACCCCGTCAATATGATCGATCCCTTTGGGTTGTGGTTCGGTATTGACGATGCCATTGCAGCCGCCATCGGCTTTGTAGCCGGTGTAGTGGGATACATTGTTAACTGGGCCGTGAGCGGTGGCGACTTTTCCGTGTCAGAAATGCTGTGGTCCGGCGTGGTGGGCGCCGTATCCCTCTGGTTTGGCTACAACACCTTCGGCCTGGGCTTTGCCGTTTTCAGCGGCATCGCCATGATAGCCGGACCTGCCATCTGCGGCNGATTAGACAAGGCCTCCATGGGAGATTCGTTCGGAGAGCGCCTGCTGGGCTTCATCAGCTTTGCCATCAAATTTGCGCGCTCGCCCATCACTTCTTCCGCTGGCCTGATCATCGGCGGTTTTGGTACCGGTTTTGGCGCCTGGAATGATGTGGAATGGTTCAAAGGCGGTGTGATCGCCTTTGAGTATGATCCATCTTCCAGCGGTTTCTCTGCCGTTACCTTAGGCGCTACCGTGAATATCTGGGAAGGCAATACCAGCAGCCCATCTTTTGAACATGAATTATACCACTCCCGCCAGTATACAATCCTTGGCGACTGGTTCATACCCGGATGGCTGGTAGGCGGCCTGTATGGTATGATCAGTGGCGCCATTGGCGGCAGTAAGGACTGGGGCAGCTGCTTCTTTTCCGCCAGCCCCAATAAAGGATATGGCAATCCATTGGAAGCCGGCGCCCATTCTGTTGAAAGAGGCGGAGGATGCTCATAGTTATAGAGATAGTGTGAACATGCTCAGAGGGCCGCAGTTTTGCGGCCCTTTTTAGCACAAACCGCCCTCGCCGCCACCCTCCCCGAAAATATACACCCTCCCAGGAACGTCCCTTCCAGCGCCCTGTACCCATGCATCCCGCCACCGCCAAACCCGGCTGCTTCACCCGCCGCATACAACCCGCCGATAGGTTCACCCCGCTCATCCAACACCTGTGCATCCAGGTTGGTTTCCAGTCCGCCCAATGTTTTACGGGTTAAGATATGCAGTTTCACCGCTATCAGCGGACCTGCGCCAGGATCCAGCAATCTATGCAGCGGCGCTGTCCTGATCAGTTTATCCCCCACATAACGGCGCGCATTGCGAATGGCCGCTATCTGCAGATCCTTACAGAATTTATTATCCAGCTGCGCATCCCTGGCGGTAACCTCCCTTTCGATATCGGCAAAATTCAATAAGGGCATCGGCGTTAAACGGTTCATTCCAGCTACCAGTTCGCGCAGGTTATCCGCTACAACAAAATCTTCTCCCTTTTCTTTGAACGCTTCCACCGGACCGGTGGCTTTCTTACCTATGGCGCGTTTTATTACCTGGCTCCATTGTTTATTGGTAAGGTCTGGATTCTGCTCCGATCCCGATAAGGCAAACTCTTTTTTTATGATCTTCTGGTTGAGAATAAACCACGAGTAGTCGTAACCGGTATGCATCAGGTACTGCAGTGTGCCCAGCGTATCAAACCCCGGGTACAGGGGAGGAGGAAGGCGTTTACCGGTGGCATCCAGCCACAGGGAAGAGGGGCCTGGCAGTATGCGAATACCATGCTGTTCCCATATAGGCGACCAGTTTTTGATCCCTTCTGTATAATGCCACATCCTGTCGGGGTTTATAAGGCGGGCGCCCGCCTGCTGCGCAACACCCAGCATACGGCCATCCACATGCTGAGGCACACCAGACAGCATGTGGGCAGGCGCTTTTCCCAGGCTGGAAGGCCAGCTCTTTCGCACCAGTTCCTGGTTGCCGCCAATGCCGCCGGAAGTAATGATCACCGTTGATGCCGCAAAGTTAAAATCACCGGTAATGGTATCCGGACTTTTCTCTCCGCGCTGCACATTGCTGGGACTGAGTATAACCCCGCGAACACCTTTTACCGCACCGTTTTCCATTACCAGTTCATTTGCCCGGTGACGGAATTTGAATTGTATCAGCCCTTTAGCGGCGGCTTCTTTTGCACGTGCTGCAAAAGGCGCCAGCACACCCGGGCCCGTACCCCAGGTTACATGAAAGCGTGGTACAGCGTTGCCATGCCCGATAGCGCCATAGCCGCCCCTTTCCGCCCATCCTACCACCGGGAAAAAGCGAAGTCCCAATCCGCGCAGCCAGCTGTATTTCTCTGTTGCCGCAAAATGTACATAGGCCTCGGCCCATTTACGGGGCCAGTGATCTTCCGGGCGGTCAAATGATGCCGTTCCCATCCAATCCTGCAGCGCCAGTTCCAGGCTGTCTTTAATGCCCATTCGTCTTTGCTCAGGGGTATTTACCATGAAGAGTCCTCCGAAAGACCAGAACGCCTGTCCGCCCAGGCTCTGTTCTCCTTCCTGGTCTAACAGTATAACCTTGATGCCTTTGTCTGCCAGCTCGGTAGCGGCCACCAGGCCTGATAGCCCTGCGCCGATGATGATGGTGTCTGTGCCTGTTTTCATAAGTGGAATGAGTGAATGTTGCTAACCTCTTATCCTCAGCTTCTGCTGAAAGGCCTCCTGGTAAGTTTCTCCCACCGGGATATACGTATCCGTGATCACGACACGATTCCGCTCAATGAACCGGATCTTGTCAATCGCGATGAGATAGGACTTATGCACCCGGATGAAATTATCTTCCGGCAGCTGTTCCTGGAAGCTCTTCATGCTTTGCTGGGTAAGCACCTTACCGTTACGGGTATGGATGGCTACGTAATCCCGCAGGCCTTCCAGGTAAAGGATATCGGCAAGGTCGATCTTTTGTATTTTGTATTCGGTTTTCACAAAGATGTAGGCAGGAGAAGAAGGGATGACGGGCGCAGCCTGCTCCGCAATAACGGCGGGCGACAGCCTTTCCCGGGCTTTATGCGCGGCTACCAGGAAGCGGTCAAAAGTAATGGGTTTCAGCAGGTAGTCTATCACATCCAGCTCATAGCCGTCCAGTGCATAATCCGGGTAGGCGGTGGTGAGGATGGCCTTGCATTTATGGCCGATCACCTTCATCAGCTGCAGCCCCGTGAGCGATGGCATCTGGATGTCAAGGAACAGCAGCTCCGCCGCGCCCTGTTGTACCAGGTCGATAGCCGCCATGGGATCGGTGGTTTGCCCGGTCAGCTGCAGGAAAGGCGTTCGCTGCACATAGTCTGCGATCAGCTGCAGGGCCGGTGGTTCATCATCCACTACTACACAATTTATCACGCGGGTTGTTGTCATCTTGGGATCTCCAGTTGAACTTCAAATATATCCCTTGTTTTCTGTACCTGCAAAGTATGACGGCCCGGGTATAATAATTCCAGCCGCCGCCGCACATTCTCCAGGCCTATACCGCCGCCGCTGTCTTTCTGCTGCTGGCCGATAGTGTTGATCACGGTAAAGCGGATCATGGCCTCATCTGTATGCAGCCGGATAAGGATCGTATTGCCGTTCTTCATATCGCCATGCTTAAATGCGTTTTCCACAAAAGGGATCAGCAGCAGGGGAGGGATGCCCGCGTTGCCTGCTTCTCCTTTTATCTCAACATGCGCGGGCGCCTGCATACCGAAGCGCATCTGCTGCAGTTCCAGGTATTTGTGGATGTAGTCCAGCTCCTTCTGCAGGGGTACTTTTTCATTGCTGTCATACAGCATATAACGCAGCAGGTCGGATAGTTTGGCAATGGCGTTTAAAGACTGGTCAGACTGGTGATATACCAGCGAGTAAATATTATTGAGGTTGTTGAACAGGAAATGCGGGTTGATCTGCGAGCGAAGAAACGACAACTCCGTTTGCTTGCCCGCCAGCTGCAGCTGGGCGGCTTCCAGCTGGTGTTCGCGGTCGCGCTGCACAAAGAAATAAACTGCGCCTATCGCCGAATACAGGCATGCATAAAACACATTGTCCACATAATAGTACACCAGGGAAGTGTTCTCATTGTAATTGCGGAACTGGAAGAGGCCCGGGAAGATCAGTTCCTCCACGCCATAACGGATGAAGATAATGAAGGAAAAAGACAGGAACCAGTACAGGAAAGCTTTCCTTTTCCGGGGCCGGAAATACCTGCTGAATACCACATACGCACTGATAGGATACAACATAAAAATAAAAAAGCCTGATAAGGCCAGCAGTATGCCCGCCGAATCCTGCCAGTCAGGAAAGGCAGGCAGGCCGCGGATCAGCAGGGGTACCCTGAAGCCCATCTCCCGCAGGAAACAAAATCCTGTATAGATCAGGATAATGCGTGTTACATGTTTGCCCATTACCCAAATCTATGGCAGTTACGGAAAATATCCGCTAAGAAAGTCCTTACCGTATGGATTTGTCTTCAAATCCCCGCTTTTTATCTTCCAACGGGTAGGGCGGTGCACCGCTACGCTTGCAGACGGAACCGCGGTATTAGCAGATCGCAGCAGGATAAGCAGGCAGGCCATCATTACTTTGTCCGAAAATAATTTACTATGAAATTACTTCCCTTCGTGTTATTGGTCTGCTTTAATGCTTACGTATCAGCACAAACCGTAGACTGGAAAAAGCTGGAACAGCTGCGGCCCGATAAAGTACTCACTGATCCCGCTGCGCCCCCGGTAAAAGTGTTGCTGCTGGGTAGCTTCCATTTCGGCTATCCCAATCTTGACCAGCATAAAACGGATAGCACACATATGATGGATGTGCTCTCTGATCAGCGGCAGCGGGAGATCCGCCAGCTGCTGGATGTGCTGACAGTTTTCAAACCCACCCGTATATATGTGGAGCAACACAGCCAGGCCTTCGTCGATTCACTGTACAATGCTTATTTAGCAGGGCAGCATCAGCTGCGCCGCAACGAGATAGACCAGCTGGCCTTTCGCCTGTCAAAAGAATTACAGCTGCCTAAAGTGTATGCGGCAGATGCATCCAGTTTCGCTAATGAGCAATACCGGAAATCTCCCATAATAGACAGTGTCCGGCGCGATCAGCAGCCTGTTGATACCCTGCGGGATAATATAATGGGACAACGCTACACCCGTTTCTATGACGAGGGAGACGCCGCAGAAGTGCAGAACACCATCCTGGAAAGTTTCCTGCTGATGGCGGATGATGAAGTGCTGAGAAGGATGCATGGGGCGTATCTTACCAGCGGATTCAATACCGTTGGCAACGGCGGACCAGACCTGCTGGCCATGTGGTGGTACAGCCGTAACCTGCGGATCTTTAACAACATCCTGAAAACCAGACCAACGGTGAACGACCGGATCATCGTATTATTCGGCAACGGACACATACCCATACTGAAGCATTGTTTTTCCGCATCGCCGGAGTTTGAGGTGGTGGAATTAAGGGAGCTGGTCCGTAAGGCCGGTGTACGGTAATCTTTTTGGTATGATTTTTTTAGGTACATCCCCGTAAACACGTAAAATCATATTACTATGCTAGATACAACTACTTCTACCGCGCTGAGACAGAAACTGCTGATTATAGAGGACGAAGGCGAGATGTGCCTGCTGATCAACCTCCTGCTGAATGATGAGGATTTGGAGATAGAACACGTAAAGACTTTGTCCGCAGCTGTGGAATATTTTCAACAAAATACCCCCGCACTGGTCCTGATGGACAACCGCCTGCCAGATGGTTACGGCATCGACTTTATCAGTTCAATAAAAAATAAACACCCGGAAACAAAGGTGGTGATGATATCAGGGATGGATGCCGCCGCGAAGGATGTTGCCCTGGAAAAACGGCGCAGATCTCTTCCTCGAAAAACCATTTACCCGTTCACAGTTATGCAGGGCCATTCACTTGGTAACGGGATGGAAAAGGGAGGCATAAATACATATTGTACCTGCTTAACCCCCATGATTATCTAACCTCATGACGTATCCATATGTCATGGGGTTATCTTTTTGTAATATAGTAGACATATAGTAGCGATATAGTAGCGATATAGTAGCTCTTTTAAGCGCTGCCATATCATTACCAGGACGCTGCCGGTATAGCGGATAAGGACTAGCCTAAAGCAAAGATGCACGCAGAACCAGCATACTTTGTTGTTGTTATCTCGCCGCTGGCGTCTGGGGTACCCATTTCAATACCAATGGCCAATACCAGCGTCTGGGAATCTTTGAGGTCATCCGGCATATTCAGCGGTAGTTCCAGTTTTGCTGCAGGAAATGGATCAGCGGCAACATGCCATGCCGTATCGTGCGCGCTAATGGCCCGGTTATCAAACTGGTTATCAATATATTCCCCATTTTCATAAACAACGTCGGATATTAACCCCAGCGACAGACTAAAGCGATAGAGCGGTTGTTTCCAGGGTAAATGCAGGTTGACGCCCGGTATTAGCATGGGCAACTGTATAACACCGCTTTTCGTTTCGCGGTGAAGGGTGCAGTTCACCGCTCCCGCTACAATAGCCGGAAAAGGATGCCTTTTGTTCAGCCAGAAATTTTTCAGCATAAAACGCTGCTGTGAAAGGAAAATACTGCGTTGTCCGCGCTTTCCGGCGGTATCCATTGCCTGGATCTTTTTGCAGATGCTGGTAAGTGTTAATGTAAAATTATGGTCTGCAAGATGTTTGATTGTGATCAGTGGGAACCTGATGGCGCTGACGGCCTTTTGAACACCTTGAAACTCCTTCGCATTTTCACGTGTCCGCTCAAAACGTGGGGAGGTTAATACCTGTTCAGGCTTGGGGCCGCCCTTTTTTCGCACAATCAACTCGTCAGATCCTTTCATTCGGTACACACTTTTGCCTTTAAATTCGAAATCTTTTTCAAGTTTTGCCATAAAATATATTTTGCAAACAAAACAATGGTTTTTAATGATTAAGGCAATCTACAAAAGATATTAACATGTCCCGTATGAAATTAATCATATTCCTGTGGTGGAAAATGGGGCTATGTGGTTAACTATTCATCTTGGGCTTCATCTTTATTGAAGATAGTACACTTTATTTTCTGCTTATATTTAGCATTGCCTGGGCAACGGCTTTAACGGAGGGATCATATTCTTCATGACCATAACCATGACGCTCATTAAGATCATATAACTCCCTGTATAGGTCAAAAGGATTTTGTGAATCAGCTACCCATTTAACAATAATTTCTAGTAATTCATTCATAAGTGGCTGATAAGTCATCCTTCCATCCGATTTCCTGATACCGTTGTTATCGGATTTTCTTTTGCCTTGATTAAGAAAAATATTCTTCTCATCATAGATAATTTCCCGCATTTCTTTGTTGTCGTTACCTTTCGGTAAGTGGTCCAGCAGAAGTTTTCTGATGCCTCTGTAATACAGGTTGTACTTTTCATCGGGGTTCTCAAATGGAGTGCCTATTAATTCACGTAGTTCATTTATCTCATTCAAATCGCCTGTTTCCGAATTAATAGTTAACTGGGTTCCGGTTTTCAACCTGGACTTCAACAATATCTCCATTCTCTCAACATCGGCTGCTGACAATTGCTGTTCTTCTTTTGTCTTTTTGTTGTTTTCCATTTACTAGATTAACTTGATTATTATTTATTATTAATTTAATTCCAATACATCTTTAATTTTTTCACTGGCTGCCTTTATATTCACGTCACTCCACTTCAATGGGTGTAGTCTTTCTACAGCACTCGTGTAATCGGGGTAAAACTCTTTAAAAGCGCCATGATAATTTTTTCCGTACAATTCTTGCTGATACCACGCATAGAATGAATACACCAGGGAAACCTCCATCTCATTTTCACGTGCAAAGCGACTTACCATATATGCATTATAAATAAACCTTTTAATATAGTGAAAATTATCTTCAGGCATGAAGTACTCTCTGGCGAAAGTATCAGCTTTTTCCTCGGTAAGAAAGAGATCAGCGTCGCCAGAAAGGTGAAAACTATTTCTCTCAATTTCCTGAAAGTCGAACAACACATGATGAAGCTCATGTAATAAGGTAAACCAGATAGTCGGATACTTTTTAAGATAGTCTGTCAAGACGATACATGGCTTCTTATTGACAATAAAGGTAGCTCCTCTAACAAGGGTCGTGGAAAGGTAATTTTGAAATATCACTGTTACACCGATACTGTAAAGTGCTTTGCAGACAATAAGCAAGCCCTCTTTGATATTTTCGGTATATGGTTTAATCTTGGGAATCAGATCTTTCAATCTCTCCCGATCATATTCGTTAGGATTGTTAATAGTTCGAAATGTCTGATAGGCGGATTTTATCCAGAAGTCTTTCATCTTATCTGAAAATAGTCTCCTTCGTGACCTACTATAGAGGGGCTCCTCTAACTGCTCTTCATATTCGGCAATTGAGTTAAATCCGAAAAAGTCTAGGATTTTGCTGACCATTGAGTCAATATCTTCATTTGCCTGAAAAAAACCTTCTTTTGTTAATGTCTTTACATCGAAATGTTTCATAACAAAAGTTGTCTTTCGGGCGGATTCTATTGACGCAATATTTTCCGGGCTTTGATTTCGTAGTACTACTGTAATGAACTCATTAATATCCCGCTCTAAGAATTCTGCAAGCTTAACTATGTGGATAAGATTTGGCTGTTTTGCAGATCCGTTAATAATTTCTTCAAATACATCCTTGTCTATATTTAAAAGCTTCAGCGCCTTGGTCTTACTTAGGCCATATTCCTCTATTTTCTTATCAAACTCCTCTTTGATGTCAAACGCTACCTTATCGCTAAAAACAGACTTTAACAGTTCATCTATATTAAGATTGGCCATTTTTCAAGGGTATTTACCCTCAAAGATCGGGAAAGTGAATCGAATGACCAATTTATAAAGGGTAAATACCCTTAAAAAACTTACCTTGCATCCGTTTATCTCTTACAATCCAATTATGAAAAGGTACATCGTCATCATTGCAGCTGCCGTTCTGGGGGCCTGCCAGCAATCCGCCGGCCCCAAACAGGAGAACGGGCAGACAGCAACACCCGTCATCAATCGTAAAGTGACCGTATACACTACGGCAGACAGCACCAACTTCCGCATTACGGCTACAGACAGCCTGTCATTCACAGACATGGCCCAGCCCTTTGAAACACAGCCCTGCGTGTTCGTAGACCCGGATGCCGCCTTCCAGCAGTTTGAGGGCTTTGGCGGAGCCATTACAGACGCCGCCGCCGAAACATTTGCCAAACTCTCTGCAGCGGCGCAGCAGGAGCTGCTCACCGCTTATTTTGACCCGGCAAAGGGTATCGGGTACACATTGGGCAGAACCAACATCAACAGCTGCGACTTTTCCAGCGGGTCTTACACCTATGTGAAGGACCATGACAGCACCCTGTCTACCTTCAGCGTGGCGCAGGACGAGCAGTTCAAGATCCCCCTGATCAAAAAGGCCATTGCGGCAGCAAACGGGAAGCTCTCCCTGCTGGTAAGCCCCTGGAGCCCGCCCGCCTGGATGAAAGACAACAACAGCATGCTGCAGGGCGGCAAACTGCTGCCCAATTACCGGCAAACCTGGGCTGATTATGTGGTGAAGTTCATCAGGACCTACGAAGAAAAAGGCATGCCTGTTTGGGGCCTCACCGTGCAAAATGAGCCCATGGCCAAACAACGCTGGGAGTCCTGCATCTTCACGGCAGAAGAAGAAAGGGATTACATCAAATCCTTCCTGGGCCCCACTTTGGCAAAGAACAACCTGCAAAGCAAAAAGCTCATCGCCTGGGATCATAACCGCGATCTCATTTTCCAGCGGGCCAGCACCATCCTGGAAGACAAGGAGGCCGCGAAATATGTCTGGGGCATCGGCTTTCACTGGTACGAAACGTGGACCGGCTCCACCATGCAGTTCGATAACCTGCGCCTCGTATCACAGGCCTTTCCTGATAAACACCTGGTATTTACAGAAGGTTGTAAGGAAAAGTTCAATATTGACAGTGTGAATAACTGGAGCCTCGGCGAAAGATATGCGCACTCCATCATCAATGACTTTAACAGCGGCACCGTAGCCTGGATAGACTGGAACATCCTGCTGGATGAACAGGGGGGTCCTAATCACGTGGGTAACTACTGCTTTGCACCGCTGCACGGCGATACCAAAACCGGTAAGCTGATCTACACCAATGCCTACTGGTACATCGGTCACTTCTCTAAGTTCATCCGTCCCGGTGCGCAGCGTATTGCCGCTTCCAGCAGCCGCTCTTTCCTGGAACGCCACCGCTTTCCGGAATACAGACAGCAGCATTGTCGTGGTGGTGATGAACCCCACTGCACAGCGTTTGCCCTTCCACCTGTGGATCAAAGGCAAAGCCGCTGAAGTAGCCAGCCTGCCGCATGCTATCATGACACTGGTGTTATGAGCAGCTAACAGCTGTTAGCTTATTCCGTCTTCTTTATAAACGAGATCACGCCATCCATGTACACCAGTTGATCATCATACATACTCATATGGCTGCCGTTGGGGCAAAGCAGGAAGGTACCATTTTTTACCTGCCCGGCGATCCATTTCATGTGCTCGGGATCCATCGTATCGTAATTACCGCCGATGCTGAGGGTAGGTACGGTGATGGTAGAGAGTTTATCTTTTACATTCCATCCCTCCAGTTTACCGGAAAGGCCGAATTCACTGGGCCCCTGCATGGTTACGTAGAAAGGCTGGTTTAAGCGGCTCATGGAGCGCGCCAGCGGCTCCGGCCAGGCGGGCAGGCGGCAGATGAACTTTGAATAGAAATGCGTCATCAGCAGCTCCATATACCTGGGATTCTCAAAATCACCTTTCTGCTCTATCCGGCGGATAGTGTCCAGTACCCTGGGGTCCAGTTGTTTTGCCAGCACCTCATCGGCATAGCGGTTATAATCGTCGGCGCTGGCCATCATGTTGGAGATGATCAGGCCTTTCAGGTGCTGCTGGTATTTCAGGGCGTATTCCATGGCCAGGATGCCGCCCCAGGAATGGCCTAATACATAGAAATTGTCTTTATCCAGGTGCAGGGCCTTGCGTACCTGTTCCACTTCATCTACGCAGCGGGCAAGGTCAAAAAGGGAGGTGTCTTTCGGGTCATCAGAATAGCCGGTGCCTAACTGATCGTAGTAGATGAATTCAATGCCTTCTTTCGGGAAGAAGCTTTCAAAGCACTCCACATATTCATGGCTGGCGCCCGGGCCGCCGGTCAGCAGTAATACTTTTGCTTTCGGGTTATTGCCAATGTGCTTGGTCCATACATTGAACGTGCCTTTAGGCGTGGTGATGGGTATTACCTGTACGCCGCCTGTTTGCACGCCGCTGTCTGCCGGGCTGAAATAGGCGTTGTTGCCTGTGTTTTTCGTACCGGCTTCGGGGTTACTGCAGGATAGTACTGCCAGGGAGATGATTGCCAGGCAAATAAGCGGTTTAGCATGTTGCATACGTTAAAATTTTGGCAGTAAATATACTAATTAACCTTCCAGGGATGCAGGATCCCCGGAAGGTTATTCGTGATATTTATTCCCACGTATAATACGGTCTTCTGAGTATGGACTGCTGATGAAAATCGAACATGGCTACATAGAACTCTGTCCAGCCGCCCATTCTGCTTCTTACCAGGTCATAGCGTTCAGGGAATTTGGCAGCGCCCTGGTAGGTTTCCGGGTCAGCGCAGGTAATGGTGATCATATTAGACCCGGTTTTGCTGTGCGCAAAATCGTGGATCAGCGCTTTCAGTTTATCCAGGGGCCAGTCTTCCCGTATATTCAGATCAATGGGCGCGGCATTGGCAATGCCGTGGTTGATGGGCTCCACGTTCCAGTCGTGCAGGGATACAAAAGCATTGCTGGTCTGTGTGTTCAGCGGCAGGTCTGCAGGCCATGGAACGGCGCAGCAATCATCTGCAATGGGCTGTCCGTTCAGCCTTCCGTCTGCTGTGGCGCCAATCCCCATGCCCAGACCCACATTGTCTTCAAAGGTGCCCACACCGGGTGTGATGGTAAAGGCAAAGGGCCGTTCGGGACTGCCATATTTTTGTTTGATCCTTTCATAGCCTGCTTTGATCACCGGCAACGGATTGTTGAAGCAGTCATGTATGATCTCCACGCATTTTGCTACAAAGGAGGTGGCAAATTCGCGCAGCGCATCATCCGCATTCACGCCAAACTTGGGCAGCTGTAAGGCGTGCTGCCGCAGCTCTTTAAAGAAGATGGCGTCGTTCATCCCTGCGCAGGCTGCCTTCGATGGTGGTGTAGAAGGGCTGGATCATATCATTGCCCCAGTTGCATTGCAGGGCCAGGAGCAGCTGCGGTAATGAGCAGCGGGCGCTTTTTTCTTCATATACCAGCTTCTTTACGGAATAGAGTGAATTGATGGTGTTGACAATGCCGCACATCATGGGTGCTACAATGTGATAGCGCGCACCGCCGTTGGTGAGATCACGCCCTGTTTCGAGAGAGTCGTCCAGGAAGGCGGAGAACAGGGGGCTGGGGCAATAGGCCCAGAGATCGCCGTAGCCGTTCATCAGTGAGTTGAAGAAGGCGTTCATGGCCCATCTCCAGTGGGTGTAGCATATCTCCATAAACTTTTCAAAGCTGGGGATCTCTTCGGGCGGGGGAGAGTTCCAGGACAGCTTCAGTCCGCGCAGGTCAATAGGTCCGGCGCCCTGTATATTACAACCCTGGTTCATGGCATAATCTACCATCGGCAAAATGGTGACATAGCTGAAGGCCCATTCCGTTTTGCCTACGATGATGGGTTCAAAGCAACCATCGCAGGTATAGTCGCGGGCATCCTCCGGTGTCAGCGGACCACAGGCGCTGAGCGCAGGCACCAGCTTATCGTCATTCAGCATGATAGGGTGGGCGCCGCCGCTGAGGATAGCCTTGGCGGCTTCTTCAAACAGCTCGTCACTCATTTTTTTATGTACGCGCAGTGAAAGGCAGGGCGCATTCAAAGGCAGCCGGCGTGCGGCGCGCAGGCAGAACAGGGTAATATCGTTGGAGGCGTCTTCCGGTTCGGCAGCGTTATTGGCTTTATAGCCGCCCACGGTGAGCTGCTGCACCCACTGGTTGATAGCGGCGCCCTGCGGAAAATTACCGGCGGAATAGAAAACGGCGCCGGTGCCGTAGTTAAGGTAATCGTTCAGGTGGTTATAGTTATACAATACGGTTTCGTCCATCTTCAGCCAGAAGGCATCTATCATTTCCTGTGCAGCCTCTTTATTCAGCCTGCCCTGTTTGATATCTTCCGTATAGAGATCTATCAGCTGCTGATCCAGCCTGCCGATAGACATGGGCTCACCGGTTTGGTGGAAGGCGCAATTGGTGATGAACACCAGCTGCAGTCCTTCCAGGAAGGAGGCCGGTTTTTTTATGGGCGATGTTGCGCATGCGTACGGCAATGGCTTTCAGGTTGGCGATCTCCGCCGGGGTATACAGATCTTCCTGCAGGGTCATTTGTATGGCCAGGTCTACATAGGCGTTAATGAAAGCGGAGAGGCCTTCGAGCGACCATACCACTGCCTGGTAAAAATCCCTGGCATCACCGGTAGCGCTGCCGATCTTACCGGCAAACATGTCTTTGACGGCGTCTATGCCGTTAGCCAGCAGGAAGGGGTATCCCGGTGCATTGTGACCGGTGGCGGAGTATTCATTGAGGGTGGCAAAGAAGCCTGTCATGCGCTCGGTGTCGTTCAGGTATTCCATTACCTGTGCGCCGATGCCCAGTGAGAGCTGGGGCATGTTACCTACAATGATCTCGTCGGGGTCTATGCGCATCAGGTTGGCTCTTTTGGCATATTCACGGCTTACCAGCACCTGGGAGAGACTGATCTTGGTGGCCATGCCTTTACGCAGCACTACCGGGGCATCCAGCAGGTATTTGTCTGCTTCGCTGAGATAATCCCTGAGGTGGCCCAGGGGTGGGGTTTCCCGTTTTTTATACCAGGTGTCCTGCCAGCGGGAGAACTGTTTGTTGAGCAGGATCAGTATGCGGTCGCTCAGCGGGCAGTCTTCCGTTAGTTTAGAGGTGCGGATCTTGTGCTGGTAGTCCCGCGCGTTATAGAACATGTACCCGTTCTTACTGCGGACGTTGAAGTATTCGTTCATCGTCACCTGGTCATTGCCTTCGTGGTGGTCTTCACCCAGTCCGCACTGTTCGCGGCTGGGTACATACCAGTAAGAGCCCGCGACGCTGCGGGTAACGCTGAAAAGCTGATCCTGCACAAAGCCTTTCTGGTGGCCTGCAATGCCGGAGAGGATCTTGTCGAACACATGGGTGGCCTTTGCATAGCCGGCAAAGAATACGCCCTGTTCATTCGCTTTATTATCTGCTTTATGTCCGTAGGGGAGGGCCTGTCGTACCAGGCGGAAGTTCACACGATCCTGGTCCAGCTGGCGAACGCGTTTGATATGGCTGGACTGATCTTCCATGGGTACAAGGCGGTCTTCGCGGTCGCGGCCTATCATGTTCTGTTTCTGCAGTTCGCTCATGGCATTGAGTTTATCCCAGTCATGTTCAAACTGCTGTGAGATGAGGAATGCGCCGCCAACGTTCTCCGGATCTTCCATGCCGATCACTACGCGGCGCGAAAGGTCTTCCAGGTCTGCGGGGTTTTCCAGTCCGTCAATGAACCTGCCGCCGAACACTTTGCCGTTGTATCTTTTTTCGGCGGGAACGATCAGTGGCGGCTGACTGATAATGGTTTGCATGGCGTTCCTGATCAGGTCAGACAATGCGGCGGCGTCATGTTTGCTGTCTGATTTAACGTGGAACCAGAGATCGCCGCCGCTGTTGCCCAGGAACAGGGCATGTTCTTCCAGCGCGCTTTTAGTGCCCATGCCTTCGGGCAGGGGGTAGCTGAGCAACTGGCTCCAGGCTGTCCAGCAATCGAAGCCTGCGCCCAGGATCACTACTGTTTTATAATCTTTGGCTTTACAAGCCTGGTCCAGCTGCCGCGCCAGGTTTTGCCACAGCGAATGGGCAGACATATCATACGCTTTGATGTAATAGGTACAATAGACCGCATGATCGGGGAAGTAAGCCAGCCCGGTCTGGCTTTTGCTGATATTCAGCATGCCATTAAGGTGTTTCATACAATGTTTTTTTGAGTTGTGGTGACAATTGGGTTAAGGTTAGAATATGTAGTGCGTGTTATTCATAATGGGAATGTTTTTTGAGATGATCTGCAGGCTCGAAATGTATGGCTATTTTGACAGGGTTAAATATAGGGCAATTTCATCTTCCGAAATGTTAACGGAAGATTTTCTGCTATTTTAAGTGATGCAGGGGAGGTGGACAGAGCCATCAATACGGCCTTTCAGACAACCGCGATAAGACGGTCACGTGTACTGTGCTAACGTGGAAAATACCGCTGGTAAACAGAATCGGGCAGCAGCCTGGCGCCGGCTGTTATCTGGCGGTTCTTGCGTTTGAACTTTTCAAATCTTCGTTGCAGCTGTCCCATTTTATAGCGGTCCACAACAGGAGTGAGGCGCATTTGTGCATCAACGCTGAACAGGTCGTTCCCAACGATCATATGTTCTCCCTGGATGAAGTCTATCATAAAACGTTTGCTCTGCATAAACGGATAGGCTTTCCGGTTGCGGAAAGTGTAGCCGGTATCCAGTCCGCTGCCTACCCACGAAACCAGTGAGGGCAGCTGCAGCTGGTATTGTGTCTGCAACAGGCGCAGTAAACTGGGTGTAACATCAAAATGTGAGGATACCGAAGCGAATTTAGCGCTTCGCTGCAGCAGCGGGGAGTAGATCAGGAAAGGCACGCGGTAACGGTCCAGCTTATCATTCATGGGTATCTCCGGCATGCGGTGATCGCCGGTAACCACAAAGATGGTATTATGATAATCCGGGCGCCGGGCATAGTACCTGAAAAAATCCCGCAGCGCATCATCTGCAAAAAGGATGCTGGCATATTTCAGTTTAAAGTCGCGCGCTATTTCTTTACTGGCTTTGTCAAGACGCAGCTCATTCATCCGATGTTCAAAACGGTCCAGGTACTTTTCCTGTTCCGGCACCAGGAAAGGTTCATGGGAAGTAACGGTAAGCAACACCCGGCAATAAGGGGTATCTTCTTCATGCAGCGTGGAGAAGTAGAAGCGGTATAGTTCTTTGTCGCCATAGCCCCAGCAAAGTCCCAGCGGGTTGGCGGGCAGCTTGCTGTAACTTCCGGGGAAAGACTGCATGTCGTAAATATGACCGATGGCATTGCGCTGCAGGAATCCGGCCATGTTATCGAACTGCGCATCGCCGCCATAGTAAAAGGATGTTTTGTACCCGTTGTATTTCAGCAGGCTTAAGAGGCTCAGATGTGGCGGCATGCGGTCCCCCATCTCGGTAAAACCTGTTTTGCCAAACGGCACGGAGGCCAGTGTGGAAGGCAGTACGGCAAAGGTGCGGCCGGCGGAGCTGAGGAAGTTCTCCCAGTAGAGGGAGTGCTTTGACAGCGAATCCATGAAAGGGGTAAAGCTGCCCAGGTAAGCGCCATCGTTGGAATAAGCCCTACCTACGCCTTCCAGCAGTATGATCACGATATTAGGTTTAGTGCCATTCCTGCGGAGGAAGGGAGATAATACATCCTTTGTTTCATCGCTATGCAGGAAAGGATAGCGCGCTTCATCTGTATAATTAAAGTAGTCTATACTGCTGTTAAGCTCGTCCCGTTCATTCAGCATATTACTATCGGCGTAGGTATTCATTTCTGCTGCTGAAGGAAAGAAGTGATCGAGGCTTTGCTGGTAAAAATAGTAGGAGGTATTATTACTGAGGCTATTGCCATATTCAGAGCTTTCGCTGCGCCAGTTCTGCGAGCGGTAGGCGAGGTTGAATATTTCGGCCAGGCCTGAGAGCACAATGATGCTGATACCCAGTGCCGGGGCGGGATGTATGCTGCGGGGCAGTTTTGTGAGGCTCCATACCACCAGTATGATCATGGCCAGCAATCCTATCGCGGCCAGGGCCCGGATGTTGGCGGCGGAAACGGTTTGCCAGATGTCCTGCCCGGAATAATACCAGAGATCTGAGCCCAGCATGGTGAGCGTGGTAAGAAAATACTGTGTGAGGATGATATGCAAAAGGCAGAAAAGAATGGCGGTAATAATACTGATGCGCTGTGCCAGTTTTTGGCTGAACAGGGAAAGGAGCAAATGCCCCAGGAACGCCCAGGCGCCCAGGGTCATGAGGAAAATCATATCTTTTGCGATACCGGCAAGCCATACGTCCCACCAGGCGGGCAGGCGGCCGTGCAGCATCCTGTCATAGATCATGGCTGCACATCGCAGGAACAAAAATAAGGCGCAGAATATCAGGTACCAGCTGGTAAACCTGCTTGCCGTTCTTTTAATGTGCGCCAGGGATAGTGACATATATCTCGTCATAGCCGCCATAGGGGTAAAAATCGTGGAATAACATACTTTAAAATTGTACCAGGCGGTGCTTCAGAGGAATGGTTGGAAAATTGTGGTGCTTGCTTACCGCTGCAAATTCAGGTTATGAAATTATTATTTTTTTGTTAAGCCAGCAAAAAAATAAAGCCCGTTTTACAGTGATATAGCGCCTGACATCCGCCAATTAATAATGAAGTATTTTTTATTTGAATATTGAAAATTTAATTTTTTTTACTAATTTGCTATTGAATAGTTAATCTCAAATACTTCCAACAACAATTCTTTTTTGACCCCAATCGAATGGCAAGGACTTTTTTCTTTTAAAGACTGGCACCAGATTAAAGAAGAACCGTACAAAGCTTCAGCTTGTTAATTATCTTTTTGCTTTTGCCGAAATCGTGAGAATGTGACTTACGATAGCGCAAGCTTTATCTTTTTACCTGTTAGATTGAAACCCCATGACAGATTTCCAAGCCGGATGGCGTGTGATCTATACCAAGCCGCGCCATGAGAAAAAGGTAACGGAACAGCTTTCAAAACTAGCCGTTGATGCCTTTTTACCAACTGTCAAATCGCTCCGTAAATGGTCCGACCGTAAAAAGTACATCGATGCTCCCCTGTTCCCCTCTTATGTTTTCGTACATCTGAAGAATGATCATCACTATGTCGACAGCCTTGACATTGACGGTGTATTGTATTACGTGAAGTCAGGCAATGAAATTGCAAGGGTAAGTGCTGCCGTTATTGATCATATCCGTTTTATTGTCAACAAAGGACAGGAGATAGAGGTGACCGCTGAGTATTTCCAGTCGGGTAAATGCCTGCTCATCCGTGAGGGGCCGTTTACCGGTTTTGCCTGCGAGGTAGTGCAATACAAGGGGGAAAGAAAAGATACTGGTGCGCATTGATCTCCTGCAGCGCAGCATTCTGCTTAATCTACCACAAGAGTATCTTATGGAAGCAGTTAGCTGTTAGTTATTAGCTGTTAGTACAGGCAGTGATAAAAGTTGCTGTCTTACCTGCTAACCGCTAATGACCGGCTGCTAACAGCTTAACGCTAACACTTAACCACAAACAAATTTTTATTATGCCAGTTCAACCAACTTATCCTGGCGTGTATATTGAAGAACTGCCCAGTGGCGTGCGAACGATCACCGGTGTGGCTACTTCAGTAACCGCCTTTGTTGGCCGCGCATTGAGCGGGCCTGTGAATGAGCCTGTCATCATCAATAGCTTCGGCGACTATGAACGCCTGTTTGGCGGGCTATGGGTAGATAGTACGATGAGCTATGCTGTGCAGGACTTCTACCTCAACGGCGGCAGCCAGGCCATCATCGTGCGCATTGTAAACGGCGCCGATATTGCTACCATACCGCTGCCCGGCACCCTAAGCCCCATGGGCGACTTCCTGAACCTGAAAGCGGCCAGTCCGGGGCTTTGGGGTAATAACCTCAGCGCTGCCGTTAACTACAACACACAGGATCCTACCGCACCCCCTGCATCTCCCGTGGTGCCGGATACCACTCATTTCAACCTGATCATCTATGAGAACAAGGTGAAAGTGGAAGAGTATCTCAATGTATCGCTGCAGGCGGCTGATGTGCGTTTCCTGCCCCGTGTGCTGGAACAGCATTCTGCCCGTGTGGGTGTAGAAAAAGACGGCAGCGGCGACTGGATCGTGCCCACTGTACGACCGGCGGAGACCACCACCCCCATCACCGCTACCGGCGGGGATGATGGCGACGATCTTACACCGGCTGAATATGAAGGCAGCGAAAGCCTGAAAACAGGTATCTATGCGCTGCGCAATGCCGATCTGTTCAACCTCCTGAGCATACCGCCGCCTACGCGTACATCAGATACCAGCGCTTCCACTTACCAGAAAGCCCTGGAGCTCTGTGTAGACAAACGTGCGATGCTGCTGGTAGATCCGCCCCTGGCCTGGGCATCCGTTCCCACCAGCGCCGTGTCTAACGCCATTGCGGGACTATCCACCCTGGGGCTCTCCGGTACGGCTGCCCGCAATGCAGCGCTCTATTTCCCGAGAGTGCGCAAGCCCGACCCCGCCCGGCAGAACCAGATAGATACTTTTGTGCCCAGCGGCATTATTGCCGGTATTATGGCGCAGACAGATACCAACCGCGGGGTATGGAAATCGCCCGCAGGTATCGACGCAGGTATCAACGGCATACAGGGTTTACAGGTGAACCTGAACGACCAGGAGAATGGCCAGCTGAATCCCCTGGGTATTAACTGTCTCCGTGCCTTCCCCATTACGGGCAGGGTAGTATGGGGGGCACGCACCCTGCGGGGCGCAGACCAGCTGGCGGACGAATACAAGTATATCGCTGTTCGCCGCACGGCCCTCTATATTGAAGAAAGTTTATTCAGAGGTACGCAGTGGGTAGTATTCGAGCCCAATGATGAACCCTTATGGGCGCAGATCAGATTGAATATCGGCGCATTCATGCATAACCTGTTCCGCCAGGGCGCCTTCCAGGGCACTACGCCCCGAGATGCCTACCTGGTAAAATGCGATAAGGAAACAACCACGCAGAATGATATCAACCAGGGCATCGTGAACATCCTTGTAGGTTTTGCACCATTGAAGCCTGCCGAATTTGTGATCATCAAGATCCAGCAGCTGGCAGGTAAAATTGAAAACTAACTATCATGGCACAGTTTACCGTAAACACGCAACGCTTTGACCCGTACAAGAATTTCAAGTTCCGGGTAAAATGGGAAGGCCGCTATGTAGCCGGCATCAGTAAAGTAGGCGGTCTCAAAAAAACGACCGAAGTGGTGAAGCACCGCGAAGGGGGAGACCCCAGCAGCAGCCGCAAATCACCCGGCCGTACAGAGTTTGAGGCCATTTCACTGGAACGAGGTGTTACGCACGACCAGGAGTTCGAAAAATGGGCCAACAAGGTCTGGAACTTCGGATCAGGCCTGGGCGCTGAAGTATCCCTGAAAGATTTCAGGAAAGATATCATCATCGAACTGTATAATGAAGCCGGGCAGCTGGCCATTGCTTACAAGGTGTTCCGCTGCTGGGTATCCGAATACCAGGCGCTGCCAGACCTTGACGCGAATGCCAATGCCGTGGCCATACAAAACATTAAACTGGAGAATGAAGGATGGGAACGTGATTATGAAGTAACGGAACCCAGTGAGCCTTCGTTCACAGAACCGTGAGGAGTAGCTGTTAGCTGACAGCCAAAAGCTTACCCGCCATGCGCCCTCTTACTGCCACCGAATTGATCGACCACTGGGAAAGTGGTTTGCAGCAATCATTGCTGGACAGGATGCTGCGGCTGTTGTCTACAGCCTGCGGGGTTGATCCGGAGCAGATCGCTTCGCTGAGTATTGGCGAGCGGGATGCGCGCCTGTTGCAGCTGCGCGAATGGATCTTCGGCTCCCGCCTGCTGAACATCGCTTATTGTCCGCATTGCGCCGAAAAGGTAGAATGGGAGAGCGCTGTACAACAGCTGCGCCTGCAATCCTGTTTGCAGGCAGATGTACCTGCGGCACGATCCCTGGAAACGGCGGGCTACACCATCCGCTACCGCCTGCCCAACACGCTGGATATCTGCGCCGCCTATACGAATGCGGAAGCGCTGTTGCAACGTTGTATACTGGAGGTGCAACCCGCCGCGGAACCGGCTTTGCCGGAGCAGGTGGCGGCCGCGCTGATGCAGCGTATGAGCGAGGAAGATCCGCAGGCGGATATACGGATGCTGTTAAACTGCCCGGCCTGCGGGCATCAGTGGGAAGCGCTGTTTGATATTGCCAGCTACCTGTGGGCGGAAGTGCATCAATGGGCTTTGCGCCTGCTGCAGGAAGTAGGGCTGCTGGCAAGCGCCTTCGGCTGGTCTGAAAAAGAAATACTGAACATGAGCGCGCAACGCCGCCAGCTCTACCTGGAAATGATCTGATCATGGCTAACTTCATCGGCAACCTGATAGCCCGGCATACCAGTGCTGCCAGCTATGTAATGCCCCGCCTGCGAGGCAGGTTTGAACCACAACCTGGCGCCGCCACGGACACCATCCCCGCCTGGCCCGGGGAGCAAATGCCCCCGCTGGCTGAACCCTCTCCTGCGGCAGCAGCTGGCATACCTGAAGGGCAGCAGGGACATATAGCCGCGCCACCTGCACCACAGCAGCCAAAAGATGAGCCGCTTACAGCGCCCGTGGCCAACAACACCATAGCGCCACCGGAAACCTTGCTGTCATTGTTTACACCTGCTGCTGCAGCGCCGCCTGCTTCTACAGCAGCTCCGGCAGCACAAACACCGGTAGCAGCGCCTCCTGTAAATAATGGCAGGCAGCATCCTGCGCAAAGGCAGCAGGCAGGAGCTGAGCACTATCCTGGTACAATGCCCGCCGGGGGAACAGTGAACAATCATTTTGAAATGCATGCTTCAGCTGAAGGTGCTGCAACCGGTACACCGTCTCCCCCCCATGCATATACGCAAACCGCCGGCGTCCGTTCGCTTTATTTCCAGGTGGGGCCACCCGGGCAACCGCTTACGGTGGCGCCGTTGCCTAACGGGAACGGGGATACGGGATCGCCGCAGTGGCTGCACCATTTTTCTGCCGGCCGCCAGCAGCAACGCACAGCACCTTTTTCCGCTGCGGCCCAGGCGCCACAGCAGGTGATCAAGGTTTCCATAGGCCGCATAGATGTAAGGGCGCAAACGCAGCCTGCAGCGGTAAAGAACGGCACGGCTAACAAAGCGGCCATGTCGCTGGACGACTTTCTCAAAAAAAGAAGCGGAGGTACATCATGAGCACGGCGCTTGCCATAGCATCAGTAACACAGGTATTGAAAGACCTGCTGAACGACGGATTGATCAATCGTGATGTAACGGGCGTCATCGGCTCTACCGTACTGGTAACCGCCCTGCCGCCGGATCGTATTGATACCAGCACCAGCAATGAACAAACCCAGCTGAACCTGTTCATGTACCAGGCTACAACCAATGCGGGCTGGCGTAACAGCGGCTTTCCTGCATTTGACGCTTCCGGTACACGTACCGGTAATCCGCCACTGGCGCTGGACCTGCACTATGTATTGTCTGCCTACGGCAGCAGTGAATTGCACATGGAAATACTGCTGGGGCACGGTATGCAGCTGCTGCATGAAACGGCGGTACTATCCCGCGATGCCATCCGCAGATCATTAACACCGCCGGTGGGAGGGGTGAACACCGGCGATTTGCCGCTTTCACTCAGGGCGCTGTCTACTTCCAACCTGGCAGACCAGGTAGAGCAGATCAAGATCAGCCCGGAGGAAATGAACCTGGAAGAGCTCTCGAAACTGTGGACCGCCTTCGGCGCCAAATACAGGCCCACTGCAGCCTACCATATTTCCGTGGTGCTGATAGAAAGCCAGCGCTCTACCAAAACAGCGTTGCCTGTTCAGTCCCGCAATATTTATGTGATACCCTTTAAACAACCGGTGATCACCAAAGTAGGCGCACAATCAGGGCCTGCGGCGCCTGTGCTGTTTGACCAGAAGATATTGTCCGGATACCGGATCGTATTACAGGGCTACCAGTTCAAAAATGATATTGTGCTCGTCAACGTAGGCGGCATAGAAGTAACGCCGGCTGTAGCAGACATCAGCGATACTTCCATCACGTTTACATTGCCGGCAGCCTTGCCGGCGGGCGTGCACGGTATACAGGTAGTGCATCCAACATTAATGGGCTCTCCATTGGAGCCGCATACGGGTGTTGCTTCCCGTTCGGAAGCCTTTGTATTGAGTCCGCGTATCGTATCCAGCCAGGTGCTGAATGTCACCGGTGCAGGTAACGCTCCCCGGTCTGCCACTGTGCGTTTGCAGGTGAGCCCGGATGTGACCGATACCCAGCGCATTATCCTGTTGCTGAATGAGCTGAACCCGCCTGATCCCGGCGTACCGCCGCGGGCCTACAGTTTCCAGCTGCAGATGTCTGCGGTATTAAGTCCGCCCGGCTCGACCGATATTGTCAATATGCCCATTTCCGGTGTGAGGGCGGGCACCTACCTGGTGCGTATACAGGTAGACGGAGCCGAAAGTCCGCTGGGGACTGCTCCCAATGGTCATTATAATTCACCCGTGATCACGATACCATGAGTGCCGCTTCCATCACATGGCATGAGGCCAACCAGCGTTACCTGATGGCATCCGTTCGCCTGGCCAGGTTGGCGCTGGAGCTGTACAATCCCGCGCCGGATGCCGGTGCACAGGAAGATATGGCCCGGCAGATACGGCTGGAGCAGGCTTTAAATGAGCTGGAAGAAGCGGCGGAGCAGATGCCCGAGTACGGCGGCGCTGGATACCCTTGTAAAAGTACTGGGCCTTTCAGCCTTTGAAAAGAATATCCTGCTGCTTTGCGCAGGAGCAGAGCTGGACAGCAGCCTGGCAGCATTGATAGCAGGACTGCACGGCAACCCCTCACTGGTGCTGCCTTCATTCGGCCTTGCGCTGGGCGTGTTGCCGGAAGCGCACTGGAGCGCCTTATCACCCAATGCGCCCCTGCGCTACTGGCGGCTGATAGAATTGCTGAACGATCAGCTGGTGTCTAAAAGTCCGCTGAAGATCGATGAGCAGATCCTGCACTATCTCACCGGCGTGCATCATCTTGACGAACGTTTATCCGGACTGGTAGAATCTGCGGTGGCGGAGAAAAGCCTGGCGCCTTCGCATATGGAGCTGGCCAACCGCATCCTGCATAATTATTCGCAGCATTTTTCGCCCGGCGTGCTGCCGCTGATCCAGCTGGGAGGCGACAATCATGCAGATAAGGAAGCGATTGCAGGCTATATTGCCTCGCGGCTGGGCATGTACCTTTACACGATCCCGGTGTACGCCATTCCATCCGGCGCCCGCGATATCAATGAGCTGACGCGGTTGTGGAGCCGGGAAGCGGCATTAAAAGCCTGTGCCATCTTCCTGGATTATACCACACTGGACACAACCGACAGGCTGCGTGTACAGGCGGTGAACAGTTTTATTGAGCATGTACAGGGTATTGTTATTATCAGCACCGGGCAGGCGGGGCCTAAAACCAGGAGGGAAAAGCTGGCCGCTGATATTATAAAGCCCACTTCACAGGAGCAGGCTACCTTGTGGATGGCCCACCTGGGTGAAGCCGGCCTTGTATTGAACGGGCAGATGGAAAGGATCGTGGCGCAGTTTAACCTGAGCGCCCGCACTATCAGCACTGCCGGGGCAGCCGCCCTGGCACAGCTGCCCGAAGGCAATGACCAGGCGCAGCTCTTTCCCCTGCTCTGGAAAAGCTGCTGCAAACATACGCGTCCGTATATTGATGAACTGGCGCAACGTATTGAACCGGCTGCAGGCTGGGAGGATATCGTGCTGCCGGCCATACAGAAAGAGCTGCTGAAAGAGATTGCCATGCAGGTGAAGCAGCGTAACAAGGTGTACCAGGAGTGGGGCTTTGCGTCCCGCAGTTCGCGCGGGCTGGGCATCACCGCCCTGTTCTCGGGTGAGAGCGGCACCGGTAAGACCATGGCCTCGGAAGTGCTGGCCAGGGAGCTGGAGCTGGACCTTTACCGGGTAGACCTCAGCCAGGTGATCAACAAATATGTAGGCGAAACAGAAAAGAACCTTAAACAGATCTTCGATGCGGCAGAAGATGGCGGCGCCATTCTTTTGTTTGATGAAGCAGATGCGCTGTTTGGTAAAAGAAGTGAAGTGCGGGATAGTCATGACCGTTATGCCAACATAGAAGTGAGCTACCTGCTGCAGCGCATGGAGGCATACCGCGGGCTGGCCATCCTTACCACCAATATGAAGAGTACCATGGATAAGGCGTGGATGCGCCGCATCCGTTTCATTGTACAATTTCCTTTTCCCGATGCGGCACAACGTGCAGAGATCTGGCGACGCGCTTTTCCTGCCAGCACCCCGCTGGGGGATCTGCAGCTGGATAAGCTGGCGCGCCTCAACATCGCCGGCGGCAATATCCGCAACATTGCCATGAATGCCGCTTTTATTGCGGCAGATGAAGGCCGGCCGGTAGATATGTCGCACATTTCACGCGCGGCACGCAGCGAATATAACAAGCTGGAAAAACCATTGATCAACGCAGAACTGGGCACATGGTAACACCTCCCAACATAGAATTACACATTGAAGAGCTGGTGCTGCACGGCTTTCTGCCGGGCGACCGCCAGCGTATAGGCCTGGCCGTACAGCAGGAGCTGAGCCGCCTGTTCACAGAGCAGGGGCTGCCCCCGGGCTTGTCTTCCGGCGGGGCCGTGCCCTCACTGGATGCCGGCAGTTTTCAGCATGCGCCTCATGCAACTCCCAACGTTGTAGGCCAGCAAATCGCGAATACTGTCTTTACGGGTTTGAAAGTTTGAGCGTCTGAAAGTATCCTGACAGATAGAGACACCTTGAAACTTTCAGACGCTCAAACCAACAAACGTTCAAATGTTCAAACTTTCAAACGTTTTAACGCATGTTCTCTGGCTCACCACATTTGATAAAGGGCGGCATTGTGCTGATCAATGCAGACACTTCTGCCGTAGAGCGGATCATCACCCTGCAATACAACCCCGATACGCTTACCCGTACCTTGCAGGTACAGAGCATCAGCAATGATTCCAACAACCGTTCGCAGCCATTGCGGCTTACGGGTCCGCCGGTGGAGACGCTGAAGCTGGATGCGGAGATAGACGCTACGGACCAACTGCAGACAGCCGATGCCGTTACCGTGAAAGCAGGCATACAGCCGCAGCTGGCCGCGCTGGAAACCATCATCTATCCCAAAAGCGCGCAGCTGTTGTCTAATAACAGCATGGCGAACCTGGGCGCTTTGGAGATCGCTTTCATGGAGTCGGCGCTCACGCTTTTTATCTGGAACAAGCACCGTATACTGCCGGTGCGCATTACAGATTTCAGCATTACCGAAGAAGCTTTTGATGTGAACCTGAACCCCATCCGCGCCAAAGTGAGCCTGGGAATGCGGGTACTGAGCGTAGACGATCTGGGCTTTGATCATAAGGGCGGCAGCCTGTTCATGAGCTATCATCAGAACAAGGAACGCCTGGCAGGAATGTTCGCATCCGGCAACCTCAGTGAATTAGGCATAAACGTTATACCATGAATACGCAGTTATTACAAAACCTGCTGCAGGCGGGCAACCTGCCGGTAAACAATTTCCCGGTTACCAGCCGGTATTACCGCACGGGTACCGCCACCATCGAAGAAGCCAACGGCAGGAACATCATTTACCTGCGGCGCCGTATGGTGCCTGCGGCCGACAGGTTTGTGCTGTTGCAGGAATACGTGGTGAGAGAAGGCGACCGCCTGGATAATATTGCCGCCACACAGATCGGCAATCCCGAACAGTTCTGGCAGATCGCGGATGCCAATAACGCCATTAAACCCGAGGCGCTGACAGACGACATAGGCGCCCGGCTCCGCATCACCCAACCGGAAAACCTGACCGGATTCTGATATGCTGAAAGGAAAAGTAACCCTGAACCTGCTGATCGGCCCGGTAGTACCGGTGCCTGTTCCCAAAGAAGTGGTGGACGCGCTCACCAGCGTGGAAGCCACCACAACTGCCGGCGGAGAAAGCGGTTTCCAGCTGATCTTTAACTTCAGCAGCAAGTCGCCCCTGAATACGCTGCTGCTCTTACTGGGACAGGTGGGCCCTTTTATCCGGGTGATCATCATGGTTACCGTAAATGGTACGCCGCATGTACTGATGGATGGAATGGTGGTGAACCACCAGCTTACGCCCAACATACAAACCGGGCAGTCTACCTTTACCGTTACCGGATCAGACCTTACCAGTGTAATGAACTATGTTGACTTCACCGGGTTTCCCTATCCCTGTATGCCGCCGGAGGCGAGGGTGGCGCTGATCATCGCGAAGTATGCCATGTTCGGGATGGTGCCCCTGGTGATCCCCAGCCTGTTTACAGATGTACCTGTGCCTACGCAGCGTATACCCACACACAGGGGAAAAGACCTTGAATATATCAATGAGCTGGCGCGGGCAGTAGGGTATGTGTTCTATATAGAGCCGGGCCCTGCGCCGGGTATGAACATCGCTTACTGGGGGCCTGAAATAAAAGTAGGCATCCCGCAGCCTGCGCTGAACATTAACATGGATGCACATACGAATGTGGAGTCGCTCAATTTCAGCTTCAACGGCGCTTCCAAATCAATGCCGATTGTTTTCATACAGATAGAGGAAGCGCATACGGCCATCCCTATTCCGATACCGGATATCGGTCCGCTGAACCCGCCGCTGGCTGCATTACCGCCCATACCCGTTAATTTCCCCATGCTGCCCGATACGGCCAGCCTGAATCCCGTGCAGGCGGTGGCGTTAGGACTGGCGGAAGCGGCCCGCTCTGCAGATGCGGTGACGGGTACCGGGTCGCTCAATGTGCTGCGGTATGGTCATATACTGAAAGCAAGGGCGCTGGTGGGTGTGCGGGGCGCTGGACTTGCCTTTGACGGCCTTTACTTTGTAAAGCAGGTAAAGCACAAGATAGAGCGGGGGAAATACACACAGGACTTTACCATCACGCGGAACGGATTACTGCCTACAGTACCTGCGGTTCCGTCATGATCAATGATATATGTTATGAATGAGTCAACAGAAAGAAAGTTTTACGGCAAGCATCGCGGTACAGTGCTCAATAATATAGATCCCATGCAGAAAGCGAGGCTGCTGGTGCAGGTACCCGATGTGCTGGGCCTGGGCATCTCCAGCTGGGCAATGCCCTGTGTGCCGCTGGCTGGTATCCAGATGGGTGCTTTTGTGGTGCCCATCATCGGCTCACTGGTGTGGGTGGAATTTGAAGGCGGCAATCCAGACTATCCCATCTGGTCCGGATGCTTCTGGGGCTCTGCCGGAGAAATACCCGCTCTGGCGCTGGCAGGTGTTCCTGCTTCACCCAACATCGTTTTCCAGACACAGGCGCAGAATACGCTGGTGGTCAGCGATCTGCCCGGCCCCACTGGTGGCATCATGCTGAAAAGCACTACCGGCGCTTCCATCATTGTGAACGACACCGGTATCTATATCCAGAACGGTAAAGGCGCCAGCATTACGATGGTGGGCCCTGCTGTGACAATTAACAATGGGGCGCTGGCAATTACATGAGGGATTAGAAGTTTGGGGGCTTGAAAGTTTGAGCGTTTGTGGGTTTGAAAGTTTGAAGATGTTCCGGTGAGGTTGCCGCCTGATTGAGCGTTTAAGCGTTTGAAAGTTTGAAGGAATCACAGTGAGGTAGTCGCCTGATCGAAAGATTAAAAGTTTAAGCGTTTGAAGGCGCAGCAACTTTTCAGCACCCCTTCAAACTTTTAAAATCTTCTAAACTATCAAACGTCCAACTTTCAAACATGCCCTAAATATTTTGAAGTTTATGCCCGGACCTTTATTACATGTTGGTGCAACCGTGCAATGTGCGCACGCAGGGCAGGCAATGCCTACATCCCCCAATCCCCGGGTGCTGGTAGGCGGCATGCCGATTGTAACACAACCTGCTCCTTATACCATAGCCGGTTGCCCCTTCAACGTATCCGGTGCGCCCAGTCCCTGTGTAACCGCACAATGGGTAGTCGCCGCCGTTCGTGTTACCTCCAATGGTATGCCCGTTCTACTGATGGACAGCCAGGCCATTTGTGCCCCGAACGGGACGCCGCTTATGGTGTTGGCGGCGCAGACGAGGGTGATTGGTACTTAATTACTCATTGCACGGACATTAAGGATTTAGCCGGCCGCCTGTTCTATAATCATTAATTCTTCATTTTTAATTATTAATTAAAAGGATGAACATCGCATTTCCGTACCAGTTTGATAACAAGGGTAATACCGCGGAGACAAGCAATGATCGCCACATCCGTGACCTGATTGAGCAGGTGCTCTTTACGGCGCCCGGTGAGCGGGTAAATCATCCCGATTTTGGAAGTGGTTTGCTGCAGCTGGTATTTGAGCCCAATGGCGAAGAAATGGCCATCACCACCCAGTTCCTGGTGCAGGGCGCACTCCAGCAATGGCTGGGCGATCTGATAGAAGTGAATGATGTACAGGTATTGAGCCGCGACGCCACTTTGCAGGTGACGGTAGTATACACCATACGCCGCACAAGAGAACAGAACGTTGCTCAATTCTCCCGTTGACATGCACGCTTAATCGGGTTACCCCTTTGCAATTCTTAGTTATTAATTATTAATTACTAATTACCACCACAACCATACCAGGGCCCCCTTCCGCAATTCTTCATTCTTCATTCTTCATTATTAATTATAATGGAATACTTCTGCTGTAACGACGCCCGGCGCAACCAGGTAATGGAACACCCCACCATCAATGGCATTGATTTCCTGGAGGTGCTGGATAATCCTGCAGATCCGTTGCCGCTGCGGCAAACCACGCTGTATGTGCATTTCCTGAAGGATATTGTACCGGGCAGTTTGAGTGAAAAGAACGTGGTGATTGCGGGCGGTGAACGTATAAAAGATATTAAGGTAACATCGGTCACTACAGGACTGATACTTTCGCCACCGCCTTCGCCGCCTGATCCTGATGCGGCGAAGATCCTGGTGGTGCAGGTGGAAGCAGCGGGTGATTTTTCTACCTACACTCTCCACCTGGTAGCAGATGCGGCTAACAGTGACGCCCCCACGGGATACGACCCCGTACTGTCTTCGGTAGACTTTTCCTTTAAGGTGCTTTGCGGTAATGATTTTGACTGCAAGCCACAGTTTTCCTGTGCACCGGTGCCGCCGCCCGCGCCTGAGCTGAACTACCTGGCCAAGGATTACGCCACTTTCCGCCAGCTGATGCTGGACCGTCTCAACCTGCTCATACCCCAGTGGAGGGAACGTAACATTGCAGACGAAGGTATTGCGCTGGTTGAGCTACTGGCGTATGCAGGCGATTACCTGAGCTATCAGCAGGATGCTATTGCCACCGAAGCGTACCTGGGGACGGCCCGCCGTCGCGTGTCTGTACGGCGTCATGCCCGCCTCATAGATTATTTTGTACACGATGGCTGTAATGCCCGTACCTGGGCGCATATAGAAATAGCAGCAGGCATCACCGGTTTGCTGCTGCAGCAACAGAACACCTACGGCATCACGAAGATACTTACCCGTACCAGCGCTATACCGGCCGCCTTCCGGTCCGACAGCAAGGAGTTTGAGGGCGCCATGAGTGAAGGTGCACTGGTGTTTGAGCTGATGCACGATATCATACTGGATCACCGGCATAACCAGATGGCGTTCTATACCTGGAAAGACAGCCAGTGCTGCCTGCCGCAGGGCGCTACCAGCGCTACATTGAAAGGCAATTTCGCCGCCCTGACACCCGGTATGGTATTGATACTGGCAGAAGTGCTGGGGCCGCAGACAGGGGAACCGGGAGATGCAGACCCAAACCACCGTCACCCCGTACGCCTCAGTGATGTACGGGTAACGGAAGATCCGCTGGACAACCAGCCGGTTACCATCATACAATGGGAAGCCGCAGACGCACTACCTTTCCCCTTGTGTATCTCCACCAGGAATGAAAGAGGGGAATTTCCCAATGTGAGTCTTGCGCTGGGCAATAATGTGCTGGTGGATCATGGCATGACGGCGGAGTTTCCGCTGGACCCTGTGCCTTCGCCGCGTTTAAGCGTACGCGTGCCCGACGGCGATCCCTGCGAGGTAACAGAAACAACCAACATTCCCTTACGATATTATCCCAAACTTAAGTTTGGTCCGGTTACGCAGGTGGCGCCTTATCAGCCGGATTCCGCGCTGAGCGCACGCCAATGGTCTATGCGCAACGTGCTGCCTGCCATACAGCTGCTGGAAGCCGGATCGCCGCATACCTGGACGCCACAGCGGGATCTGCTGAACAGCAAACCCGCCGATCTCCATTTTGTAGTGGAAGTGGAAAACGATGGTACTGCTTACCTGCGTTTCGGCGATGATCTGCTGGGCAAACGGCCGGCTCCGGAGACCGCCTTCACGGTACGCTGCAGGATCGGTAATGGCGACAGCGGCAACATCGGCATACAACCCAAAGTGTACCTGGTGTCTGATGATCCGGATATCACCGGCGCCAATGAAAAGATCAGGGCCGTATCCATGCCTTTGCCCGCTATCGGCGCCATGGAACAGGAGAGCATACAGATGGTACGGCAGAAAGCCCCCAACGCTTTCCGCAAACAGGAACGCGCCGTGACCCTGGAAGATTATGAGCAGCTGACCAGGAGCGTTGACCAGACGGTACAGCGCAGCGCCGCCACTTTCCGGTGGACAGGCAGCTGGAGAACGGTTTTCCTGACAGTAGACCGCCTGGGCGGCGAAGCGATCGCTGCCGATTTTGAAACACAGATCCGGCAGAAGCTGGAGCGCTACCGCATGGCGGGGCACGACCTTGAAGTGAACAGTCCTGTATATATCTCGCTGGAAATTGAAATGGTAGTGTGTGTGAACGAACATTATTTCAGAAGCGATGTACAGGCCGCCCTCTTACAGATCTTCAGCAACCGCGATCTGCCCCGGGGAGGCAGGGGCCTTTTCCACCCGGATAATTTCAGCTTTGGTCAAACTGTATACCTCAGTCCTTTATACGCCGCCGCACAACAAACGCCCGGCGTAGATGCAGTGGAGATCACAAAATTCAACCGGCAGGGTAGAACGGATACGGTAGCGCTGGAAAAAGGAGAGCTGAGTTTGTCACGCCTGGAAATAGCAAGGCTGGACAATGATCCTAACTTCCCTGAGCATGGTGTGTTCAGGCTGATCATGAATGGAGGGAAGTAACTATCTAATAAGTATTCACTATGCAAGACACTTGTAATTGCTGCACCGGTCTTCTTACCGGCACTCCCTTGCAGATCTATAACCGGCCGGGATTACAGGCTATTGCTTATCGTGCCGGTACTTATGCTACTTTCAGAGACAGCCTGCTGGCCCGCTTATCGGGCGCAGATCAGCATGCGCTGCTGCACCTCACTGCCAGGAATAAAGATGATTTTACCATTGCATTACTGGACGCATGGTCTGCCATGGGAGAGGTGCTCACCTTTTACCAGGAGCGCATCGCCAACGAATCTTACCTGCGTACTGCCACAGAGCGCTTTTCTGTATTTGAGCAGGCCCGCCTGATCGGTTATGAACTGCGTCCGGGGGCGGCAGCAGGCACGTTTCTGGCCTTTACGCTGGAAGACGCCCCCGGCGCACTGGGCCCGGTGCTGAGCACCGGTACTTCACAGAACCCTGTTGAAGGACTGCCGCCCATTACCATTGCCGCCGGTGTAAAGATCCAGAGCATTCCCGGCCCGGGAGAAACCGCCCAGCTCTTTGAAACCGTTGCGCCGATAGAAGCAAGGCCGCAATGGAACGCTATCCGGCCGCGTTTAAAACAGCTGCAGCTGCTTACCCTGGATAAAGGCCTGGTTATACTGGACGGCGCCGCCAATGACCTGAAAAAGGGCGATGTACTGTTGCTGTCGCAAACCATTTCGGGGGTGCAGCAGCTGAGAATGAGGAAAATATTATCCGTATCGATAGACACCGACGCTAAGACCACCCGCGTGGAACTGTCGGCAACCAGCAACCAGCTGCCGGTGTTTAACCGCCCGGTACAGCCGGCGGGCGATATCAATATCTTTAACACCCGGGAACAGCTGGACGAATCCGTTATTACACAGATCATCTCCAGCAACTGGAAGGAAGACGACCTGGCCGTACTGTTGCAAACCAAAAAATGGTCTGCACATGACCTGGTGTCCGGCATTGCCAAAGCGCAGGCTGCGCGGCAGGGCGCCATCACTTCGCAGGATGTTTTCGTGTTTCGCAAACAGGCCGCCATCTTCGGTTATAATGCGCCGAAGGAGCCATCTTATAACGGCAGCATTCCCAAACCGCCTTCCCAGTGGACAGAGTGGGACCTGGATGCAGAAGAGGCAGACGGCAGGGTGTTCCTCGACAATGCTTACGAGGAGGTACTGGCCGCCGGTTATATTGGCCTGCAGAAAGACGGGAAGAATGTAGAGCAGGCCCCGGTGTTTAAAATTCAGCAAACTTTTATACGGCCGCGCACCGCCTATGGGCTCAGCGGTAAATCTACACAGGTCGCCATCCCCATGCAGTGGAAGGATGTGGTAGGCGGCACGGTGCACTACCCCGCGCCGTTGACCGGTTTCGGCGACCCGGTTTTTGGCGCCGCTGCTGTGGCCAACCAGGCGGCCGTCAGCAAACTGTCTGTCTTCCGGGATATTACGGTGTATGCCCAGAGCGTACGCCTTTCCCTGGCAGAACTGCCGATTGAAGATGTAATAGCTGGCGATACCATCACTTTGAACAGTTATTACCCCGGCCTGAAAACCGGCCAGCTGGTGATCGTAACCGGGGATCGTCATGATCTCAAAGGCGCTACCACCAGTGAGATGATGACCATCAGGGAAGTACTGGTGGAAGGTGGTTACAGTGTGCTGGTATTCACCGCCTCTCTCGCGTATACGTATACACGCAGCACCGTGAATGTGAACGCAAATGTGGCACCTGCCACACATGGCGAAACGGTGCAGGAAGTGTTGGGCAGCGGCGATGCCGCCAAAGCGTTCCAGCAGTTCACCCTGCGTCAGCCGCCGCTTACCTATACCAGGGGCGCCTCTGCCAGTGGCGTGCAATCCACGCTGGAGATACGCGTGAATGACCTGCTTTGGAAAGAAGTGCCCAACTTTTTAGACCGGGGGCCGGATGAACGGATCTATATTACGCGGCGTGATGATGAGGGAAAGACCACGGTTACTTTCGGCGACGGCATCACCGGTGCGCGCCTGCCCACCGGCCAGGAGAATGTAAAGGCCAAATACCGGAAAGGTATTGGCACGGGCGGCGCAGTAAAAGCCAGGCAGCTGTCGCAGCTGGTGTCGCGTCCGCTGGGCGTTAAATCAGCGCTTAACCCGGTGCCCGCTATTGATGCAGCAGATCCGGAACAGCTGGCGGATGCACGCCGCAATGCACCGCTGACCATCCTGACGCTGGACCGTATTGTATCGCTGCTGGACTATGAAGATTTTGCACGTGCATACACCGGTGTGGAAAAAGCACTGGCCACCTGGACCTGGCAGGGACAGAAGCGTACCATCTTCATCACCGTTGCAGGTGCAGAAGGTGCCGCTATCAAATCAGACAGTGAACTGTATAAGAACCTGCTGGACGCCATCCGCAAAGCCGGCGATCCCCGTGTTACCGTTACGCTGTCTACTTATGTGCCCCAGTTCTTCCGGCTCTCCGCCAATCTCAAGATCCACCCGGATCACCTCACGGATAAGGTGCTGGGCGCAGTAAGCGCCAGCCTGCAGGAAGCCTTCTCTTTTGCTGCACGCAACTTTGGGCAGGCGGTACATTACAGTGAGGTAGCCGCGGTGATACAGGCAGTGGAAGGAGTGATTGCGGTGGATATCGACAGCCTGTACCGCGCAGATGATCCATCCGCCGGATTGCATTACACCATCCCTGCATCCATGCCAGTAACCACAGACGGCAATGTGACGGCGGCAGAGCTCCTGTTGCTGGACCATCGTCATCTCGATCTTAAAGTGATCATATGAGCTTCGATAAAGAAAGACTGTATAAGCTGCTGCCATCGCTGTACCGCATACGCGACCAGGAAACAGCCAATGCCCTGTTCCCCGGGGAAGAGCGCCCCGGTCCGCTTAAAGAACTGCTCACGCTGATAGCGGAACAGATAGCGGTGCTGGAAGAGAACTTTGAACAGCTGTACGACGATCAGTTCATTGAAACCTGCGCAGAATGGGTAGTGCCGTACATCGGCGACCTGGTAGGCGCACGCGGCCTGATCGTTTTTCCCAATGCGCCCTTTACACAGCGTGCGCAGGTAGCGAACACCATTCAGTACAGGCGCCGTAAAGGTACCGCCGCCGTGCTGGAACAGCTGGTGCATGATGTAACCGGCTGGGACTCCAACGTAGTAGAGTATTTTACCCTGCTGGCCACTACGCAGTACCTGAATCACCTCCGGCCGGAAAACCTGTCTGTAACAGGCCTGAAACAGGGATCCCTGCTGGAGTTCATCAACACACCTTTCGACAGAACCACCCGCACGGCGGATGTGCGCAATATTGAACGTAAAAGAGGCCGCTATAATATTCCGGATATCGGCATCTGGCTATGGCGGCTGGCCAGTCATCCCTTGTTGCAGGCGCCCGCTTTCCGCGTGGATGACAGGCGCTATACCTTCAACGCCCTGGGCATGGATACGCCTTTGTATAACCGCAGTGAATCGGAAGATGAGATCACGCACCTGGCAGGTCCGGAGAATGTGCCCATACCGCTCAGCCGCCGCCGTATGGCGGCAGACCGTGCAGCGTTCTACGGCGTTAACAGGAGTGTGCTGATCTACGTAGATGGTTCACCGGTATTATTGCCTGATAACATTTCCATCTGTAATCTCAGCGACCTGGTAGATCCCGGGGGCAACGTGATCGGCTGGGCCAATATGCCAGCATCTAAGATCGCTATTGATCCCGTACTGGGCCGCATCGCATTCCCGGCCTTACAGGCGCCGCCTGTCAGTGTAAAAGTGGATTATTACTATGGTTTCAGTGCAGAGATGGGAGGGGGTACCTATGGCAGAACCAACACCTTTGCCACGGGGCTTGAACAGGAAGGACTGGTAAGGGTGCCTACCGATAAAGCCACGATACAGGAGGCTTTGCTGGAGCTGGCGGCCACGGGTGGTGTTATAGAAATAGAAGACAGCAACTACTATATAGAAACGCCGGTGATCAGTTTAACCGCCGGCACCAAAATAGAGATCCGCGGCAGGGAAGAGGCAAGGCCCGTATTAGTACTGGCGGGCGATATGGAGATAGCCGGTGAAGCCAACACGGAAGTGTCGCTGAATGGCCTGCTGGTGATTGGCGGCAACCTGCATATCCCTTTACAGAATGCCGGTGGTAACAATAACCAGCTTGCTTTGCTGCATATACAGCATTGTACGCTGGCGCCAGGCGCCACCGCAGCTATCGGTGATGTGGCGGCGCAGCCTTCCCAGCCAAGACTGGTGGTGGAAGCGCCCGGGGCTGCCCTGCGTATCAGCGAAACCATCTGCGGCGCAATACGTGCCACAGAAGGCGCCACCATCCATATCAGCAACAGCATCATTGACGCCGGCGGCGAACAGGAGGTGGCTTATGCAGGGCTTAACGCAACGGATCCCGGCGCTGTACTTCATGTGGAGAACACTACCATCATCGGGAAGGTCTACACGCGCATTATGGAGATGGCATCCAACACCATCTTCTATGCCAGCCTGCAGGCAGGCGACGGATGGACCTACCCTGTGGCGGCAGAACGCCTGCAGCAGGGCTGTGTACGTTTTTCTTATCTGCCTCCCGGTCATAATCTGCCCCGTCCTTACCGTTGCCAGCCTGCAACACCGGAAGATGCTGCAAGGGTAAGGCCGGTATTTACCTCGCTGCGCTACGGGGACGCAGGCTATTGCCAGCTGAGCGGGCACAGCGCAGCGGAGATCAGGCAGGGCGCAGACGATGAAGCGGAAATGGGCGTTTTTCATAACCTCTATCAACCACAACGGGAAGCTAACCTACGCGTAAGGTTAAACGAATATCTCCGCTTTGGATTAGAGGCAGGAATATTTTACGCTTCTTAAAATCATTTAAACTTATAGGAGGATAAAACAATGCCAGGAGATTATTCTCGAAAAAATATTCAACCGGCAAAAGCACTACAGCGGAGTGCTGATGCAACAGGGCCGGGTACAACTGGATGCCGACTGGAATGAACAACTGGACATTCAGCAATACAGAACGCATACGGAGAGTATCGATGTGATAGGCTCTTCCGGTGTGCCCAAAAAAGGAGACGGTTTTAAGATCAGCGTACTGCCGGGCGGTACTGATCTGCTGATCGCCCCGGGCCGCCTGTATGTATCCGGTTTGCTGTGTGAGCTGGATCCTGCTATGCCGCCGGTTACCTACAAGCAGCAGCCCTGGTATCCTAACCCGGATATCCAGCACTTTATCGGCAGCCCATTATCCAGCCCCCCGGGAAGCCCGCCTGCGAGTCCGCCTGCGAGTCCGCCATCCAGTCCGCCGGGAAGCCCGCCCTCACCGGTCATTTCCCTGAACCTGCAGAACGGCGCCTACATTGCCTACCTGGAAGCCTGGCAGCGGGAGATCAATTACCACGATGATCCGCTGATACAGGAAGTAGCCCTTGGCGAAGCAGACACTACCACCCGTTTACAAACGGTATGGCAGGTAAAGCTGCTGAAGGTGAACCCGGGCAATGCAACACCGGAATGCGACAGCGTATTTCCCGAATGGGATACTATCATTGCGCCGCCGAGCGGCAGGATGAATGTACGCACCAACAAGGCGGCAGATTCGCCTAACCCGTGTTCGCTGCCGCCGAGCGCAGGATTCCGCCGGCTGGAGAACCAGTTGTACCGGGTGGAAGTGCAGCGTAACGGAACACGTGCCAATGCGCGTTTCAAATGGTCAAGAGACAACGGATCTGTAGAAACCAGGATTGAGAAAGTGAACGGCAGCATTCTTACCGTTGCCGATGTAGGGAAAGATGATATACTGGGTTTCGGTATTGGCCAGTGGGTAGAGATCGTAGATGAAACAGCTACACTGAACAATACGCCGCATCCGCTGGTGAAGATACACGGCATCAATCCCGCTACGCGCGAGATCACGCTGGAAAGTTCAGCCGCTGCCTATGCGGGTATCACTAACCTGAAACTGCGCAGATGGGATCAGTCTGATGCAGCTGCTACTGCCGATGGTGTTCCCATGACAGGCGACTGGCTGGACCTGGAAGACGGCATACAGGTACAGTTCTCAGAAGGTAATTATAAAGCCGGCGACTATTGGCTGATACCTGCCCGTACTGCTACCGGTGAAGTAGAATGGCCGCCTTACGCTATTCCCAATACCAGCCCGGTATCACAGCCGCCCGCCGGTACGCCGCACTATTACTGCCGCCTGGCACTGATCACGGTGCAGAATGGCAGCGCGGAAATAGATGATTGCCGTGAGCTGTTTCCTTCATTGACAGAGATCTGTGCAGAGGATATCTGCTACACCAGCAATACCTGTTTGTCGCAGGCCACCACCGTTCAGGAAGCGCTGGACCTGCTTTGCGCCAGCCGCAGCGGCGCCTGTACCTTTACGGCCATGCCGGGCCCGGGATGGGAGAGCGTATTTGACCAGATACCAGCAGGCACAGACGCCCAGGTGTGTTTCCCGGCAGGATCGTATCCGGTAACGCAACCCGTGCAGATCACCAACAAAGGACATATCAAGATCAGCGGCTGCGGCCCCGGCACACGCATCCTGGCGCCCGCTGCGGAAGCTGCGATGGTGTTCAATAATTGTAAGTCGGTTCTGGTACGTGATATCTATGCGGAAACCGGCAGCGCTGGTCCGGCACGATTGAACGGAACGCTGACCTTTGTGAACTGCCCCAATGTGGACATAGAATATGTGAACCTGAAATGCGGCAGCGGATTTACCAAAAACGCTACGTGTATCACTACCCGTAATGATCCGGCCAGTCCGGGACAGGTACGCATACAAAACTGTAACCTCAGTGTTGGTTACCTGCAGCAGGGTATACTGGTGGTGAACGCATTGCGTTCGCTCATAGAGCATAACGTGATCACCGTATACGAAAGACCTGCCAATGTACTGACTTTCCCTGAGCTGGTGAAAGCAGCGGAATACCGGGCAGCTGCCAGGAGCATCTTTATGTATGATGTACAGCTCACCCCCGGTGAAACAGGACCCGGTTTTGTAATACTGACCTTTGCCAATGTGCGCATTCAGTTCAGAACCTACAGCAGCCTGTTAACGCAGGCTGCCTGGGCCGCCTTGTTACAGGCTAACCCGCCTACCGACCAGGTGATCGTTACACCGATGGGGCTCCTGATGTATGTTAGAAAACTGGTAGACCGCATACTGCTGGATGAGACTTTCAGGAATAACATCGGAAGAGGCAATGCATTTGCTTCGCTGTTTAACCTGATCGTGCGGACGGATGAAACATTCGGATGGGCTGGTATAACGGTTGGCGGACAAATCGCCAAAGAAGTAAAGGTACATCAGAATACGGTAGAGGGATTTCTGCAGGGAGTACACGTAGGGGTAAGTCACCGGGTAACCAATAATTCACGCGACCTCGCAGAAGCCGTTACCATAGCAGATAACAACATTACAATAGTGCTGCCGCTGTATGGCGGGCGCTGGGACCGCCACGGTATTTTTGCAGGCAACACCCAGAGCCTGGTGATAGAAAATAATCATGTGCAGCTGCGGCGATTGAGTGCAAACACCAATATCATTGCTATAGATGGTCTACGGGTGTGGGGGCAGCTGGGCGGAAGGATGATGGTGACGCAGAATCACCTGTTGAGTGCAGACAATAACCAGAAGAACAGCTTTAATATCGGTATTCATATTAACCCCATATTGCAGCGGCCTAACACTGCGCAATGGATCGTGATGTGGAATGTGGCGCCTTCTGTCAATACCACGGTAGTAGTGATCAATGGGGCGATTGCGCTGGAAGGTACCAACGCAGGTTAAGTGCAAAAAAAAGTTTGATGTTGCCGCTAAAAAACTGATCAGAAAATTGGTGTTACGGTTATTAATGTTTAACTTTATAACTGCAGCGCGATTCCGTTCGGTAAGGTAGAGTTGTAGCAATGCGTCTCTAGGGTTCGACTCCCGGCGTTGTACATAGTTTAGCGAGGGTGGCATCAGTCTCCCTCGTTTTTCTTTTTAGCCCCATATACATTTCCCGCAAAAATTTACTGCCATGCTTTACGATACAGCCCCTATGGTTTCCTGTATCATGCCCACCTACAACCGCAGGGAGTTCATTCCTAATGCCATCCGTTATTTCCTGCGACAGGACTACGATAACAAGGAACTGATCATAATTGATGATGGCACAGACAATATAGCAGACCTGGTGCCGGATGCGCCTATGATCCGCTATTACCGGCTGGATCAGAAGATCACGCTGGGTGCCAAACTGAACCTGGCTGCCGGTTATGCCAACGGAGATATTATTGCCCACTGGGATGACGATGACTGGTATGCCGTGCGCCGGCTGAAGTACCAGGTAAGTGCATTGCAGCAGGCGCAGACAGATGTTTGTGGTATCAATCACCTGCTGTATTATGATCTGCAGAAACAAAATGCCTACCAGTATATTTATCCTGCCAACCAGCGGGTGTGGCTGTTGGGGAGTTCGCTTTGCTATACCCGCGAAACATGGAACCGGCACCGCTTTGCGGAGATCGATGTAGGGATGGACGGCCTGTTTGTATGGAGCATGTCGTCAGACCGGGTAACGGTGTTGCCGGATCCTACCTTCTCGGTGCACATGATCCACAACAGCAATGTAAGTCCGAAGAAAACAGATGGTACCTGGTGGCATCATTTTCCTGTGGAGGAAATAGAAAAAGTAATGGGGCCGGACTGGCCCATGTACAGCACTAACGGTATTGTAGTGCCGCAGCCTGTTGTGCAGACGCCTGTATTGCACGACAGGACCGTAATACAGCCTTATAAGCAGTTGCAGAACGTATATGCATGCCTGGTGCATGAGAATGAAGACTGCATTATTGACCTGGTACGGAACCTGCATCACCTTGACCCTGATGCGGTGATCCTGTTGTACAACGGTGGCCAGCAAACCGGCCTGATGAAGCAGCACTTTCCTTTTCATACATTCAACGCATACATACATCCATCGCCCGTTCCGGCAAGATGGGGATACCTGCATAGCTTTGCCCTTAATTGTATGGAATATGCGCTGGAGCATTTTCCTTTTGATACCATTACCATTGTAGATTCAGATCAGCTGGCCATACGCAGCGGTTTTACAGACTACATCAGCCGTTTCTTTTCCGCTGCGGAAGATGATGTAGGCATGTTGTCAAGCCGGCAGGAAATAGTGAACAGGGATACCAATATTGCACCAGCCATCCATGCGTTCCGGGAGTACGAGCTATGGCAGCCTTTCCTGAGAAAGTTTAAAGATGGAGAAAGCAAATTCCTGCACTGGACCTTCTGGCCCTCCACCGTGTTTACTGCCGATGCCGCGCGAGACCTGGTAAAAGAATCTTCAAAGTAAGACGGGTCAGCTGCAGGACATTATGCAGGCGTCCGGGATTTGGGCTACCGAAGAGATCATACTGCCTACCATTACCCGTTTGCTGGGTTATAACATTGTGCAGAACCCCAGCAGTTACGACTATGTAAAATACAAGGTAGCCTACAGCATATCTGACCTGGAACATGCTTTCCGCAGAACGGATGCTTTCTGGATGCATCCGGTGCCCAGGCAGTACAATGATCCGCTCAGAACACATGCCCGGAAAAGGTTCGGGCATTATGTAGATAACACCTCCCATTTACTAAACAATGCAGCTCCCGCTATGTTACTTGCATCCAACCTTTTGAATAAGGTAAAACAGATAGAAGGATGGCTGGACGACCAGGAAGCCGACCTGCTGATGTCCAGTGCCATTAAATCCGGTATTGACCTGCCTGCACCGCCGGTTATTGTAGAAATAGGCAGCTACCAGGGTAAATCTACCGTACTGCTGGGCAGCGTGATGAAAACCTATTTCCCGCAGGGAAAGGTGTATGCCATAGACCCGCATGAAGGCGTGGTGGGTGCAGCAGATCAGGGTTTGCAGGCAACGCCGCCTACCCTGGTCAGGTTCAGGCAGAATATTGAAAATGCCGGTTTATCATCAGTGGTAGAGACGATTAAAGAATTCTCCTTTAACGTGAAATGGGAAACACCGATCTCTTTATTGTTCATTGATGGATTGCATGATTATCCTAATGTAGCAAGGGATTTCTGGCACTTTGCCGGCTGGGTGAAAAAGGGCGGGTATATTGCTTTTCATGACTATGCGGATTATTACCCCGGTGTGCAGGCTTTTGTGAATGAGCTACTGGGAACAGGGGCGTATAAGAAAGTGCAGCAGGCAAATAGTTTGATGGTGGTGCAGAAGGTTTAAATCTCCCAACGACCATGAAAAAACGTTCCCGCGCCGTCGTTACCATGGCGCAGAATGAAGCGGTATTCTTACCTATCTGGTGGAAATACTACTCCCAATTCTTTGCACCGGAAGACATTTACATCCTCGACCATGATACCGTAGACGGATCTACTTCCGGGCCGGGTTTTGTACGTGTACCCGTTTCTCACCCCGTAACCGACTGGGCATGGCACCGCGATATGCTGCAGCTGCAGCAGCACCGCCTGATCGACGAATATGACATGGTGCTTTGCACAGATGCAGACGAGATCGTAGCGCCTGATCCCGCTACCGGTAACCTGGGCGACTACCTGGACCGCTTTGAAGGAGAATTTGTGAACTGTTGCGGTTATGAAGTGCTGCACATGCATGAAACCGAAAGCCCCCCTGGACCACTCACGGCCTATCCTGCAGCAGCGGGCGCACTGGTATCATAACCCCGTTTATTCCAAACCCTTACTGGCAACAGTGCCCATGCAATGGCACGGCGGTTTGCATACCCGGGTAGATGGAAGAACGGCAGCAGACAGCTCCCTCTACCTCATTCACCTGCATCGCATGGATTATGATATCTGTTATCAGCGGCATTGCCAGCGTTCTTCCCGCCCCTGGAACCAGCGGGATATTGATGAACGCTGGGGCTACCAGAACAGGATCACGGAAGCCGGGCAGTTCAGGCAGTGGTTCTATCATGACAGCTGTTCTGCTACACCGATATCGGTAGAGCGGATACCTGATAAATGGAGAAATGTAATTTGATCTTTTCCCTCCGGAACACTATATGGGAAGCGAACAACAGGCCGTTGCCAAAACACAGCAGGCTACTGTAAACGAAGCTGTGAAGACCGCGCCGAAAACCGAACACGCTGAAAACAGCATGCTGGCCACGGAAGGGCCGCCGCATGATTTTGGCCGTGTGTCGCTCTATGGCCCGCCCCCCGCGCAGCCCAGGCAAAACAGGGCGCCTTTTGTAGGACGCGATGCACAGGGGCAGCTGGAAATACAGGAAGGAGATCCTTCCGCAAGACGCCGGCCAGCTGCGGGTCAGTACCTGCGGCACGGCGCTACCGTGGAACGGGAGAACCAGATCCGCGCAGAGCACAACATACCCGCCAGGGGATACCGCTTGCGGGATCCTTACTGCGGTGAATCCTATTACCGCGACAGGGCAGCCCCCGCCACTATGCATTGGCAGGATGCACAGGATAATTCAGGGGATACTTACCTGCAGCATTGCGAGTACCTGCGTTCTCAATTGCCGGAGAACAGGAATGGCCGCTACCGCATTGATGAACTGATACCCGAAGGCGCTGCCGCTTCAGAAGAAGGGGTGATACAGCGTAAATGTGATTGCGGCGGTGAGTGTCCCAAATGCAAGGCCGCCGCACATGCGGCTCATGATGTGCCATCCATTGTGCATGAAAACCTGCAGTCTGCCGGTCAGCCGTTGGATAGCACCAGCCGCGCCTATTTCGGGCAACGCTTCGGACATGATTTCAGTAATGTAAAAGTACACAACGATGCGCGTGCACATGCATCGGCGCGTGCCGTACATGCAGCCGCCTATACGGTAGGAAGTACGATTACATTCGGTGCGGGGCAGTACCAGCCCGGTACAGCTGCGGGCAGGCGATTACTGGCGCATGAACTGACCCATGTGGTACAACAGCAGCAAGCCGCAGCAACGCCGCAGGCGGCATCGTTGAAACTGGGCGCTCCCGCCGGTGCGGCAGAACAGGAAGCCTCCCGGATCGCCGATGCTATTGGTGAGCAGGGGAGCCTGCCGCCGGTCACCGCTCAACCTGCGTTGAGCCTTGCCCGTGCCCCTTTTGATGTAGAGGGTATCTCAGCAGCCGTGAACAGCGAAAAGGCGAAAGAAATAGATCCTAAAGGTCCTTTATATCCTTTCTGGCCCGCGATGCCGGTTACCAGGCTTTTCTCAGACTTCGGGCTGAATCCTCCACAGGGAGAGATCACCATGGCGGCAGATTATCCCAGTACGTTCAAAAAGCCAACGGATACCTCCCGCCTGATCAGTCCTGAGCAGAAGACCACCCCCGATTCTCCGGTACCCTTATCCAATATCCCGGTGGAAGCGCACTTTTTTCCCAGTGTGATGCCTGCTAAAGGAAAGGCACTGGTAGTGGGCGGCTTTCATGGAGATGAGCGGCCGGGTTTCCAGGCAACGGATGCGCTGGTAGAAGAAATGCGAAACAATTTTGGCGCGGGCCTGGCTTTCAATACCATCGTGATCCCCCGCTTTAATGCCGGTGCTATCAAAGACGAGTTGGATGGTGTGAAGTTCTGGCGTAACCGCTGCAACCGTCAGCGGGTAGATCTCAACCGCGATTTCCCGACAGGCGCGAAGGGGAAGGATACGGACTGCCCCAATACCGGTAAAGCGCCCCGGCAACCGGAAACGGTAGCCCTCATCAACCTCATAGAAAAATTTAAACCTGACCGCATTGTATCTGTTCATGCCATTTCCACTCCCTCCAGCGCGGGCATTTTTGCAGATCCGGCTGACAGCAAGGAAGCCGTTGAACTGGCGCGTGGTATGGCCACAACGCTCGTGAATCCTTCAGACAGGCCGGCCAACCAGTTGGGTACCGCTCCCGATAAATTCAACGCAGTGTACCCGCTGGACAGGGGTAAGAAAACGCCCAGTGCAGGCACCAGTCTGGGTGCATGGGCGCCGAAGGCTGCAAGGCCGGGGGAGACCACGCCTGTGATCACTATAGAGGCGCCTAAATTCAAGGACCTTGGCAAAGGCAGGGGAGATGAGGCGCGCACCGTTGAAGGCTTTGTAAGGCCCTTAAGGGCTTTCCTGGATGATCCTGATAAACTGACCACCGCTGCAGACCGTGATATCCTGAAAGACATTGACGCATTTGATGCGGCAGACAGGGTGGCTTTTCTTACCGGTATCAAGCCTGCAAATAAAAATGATATCCTGAAACGGATAAAGTTCAGGGTAGACACCGCTATTGCCAGTCTCAACGCCATGAAGCCGCCGGTACGCATCAAAGCGGTGTCGGATATACGATTGTTCTCGGATACCTTCAGCGGAAACACATCGCAGTCGCAGATCGTTTTCGAAAAATTCTTTTTGTCCGGCAGCCGGGCACGTGGCTGGGACACCCTGCCCAACGCGTTTTTTAACAAAGGCGACCGTTCAAAGGGCGTGGACAGATCCAAATGGTTAGGCAGTACTTCCAAAGAGCGGCTGGACATTATACTGAAATTCTCCGCATTGCCCGGTACCTCCCGTCATCACTGGGGGACAGAGGTAGATTTGAACTCCGTGGAAGTGGCCGACTGGAAACCGGGAAAGAAAGATTCGCTGGCAGACCTGGATACCTGGCTGCAGGCCAATGCACCAAAAGTGGGGCTGATCCAAAGCTATACGGCAGGGCGTAAGGGCGGCTACAGTGAAGAGCCCTGGCATTACTCTTATGCACCGATTGCTGAAGGCCTGCGCAAACGCTACAACCGGGAAGTAAAGCTGGACGATGATGTACGTAACAAGATCAAAACTGAATTTGAGAAACGTGCAAAAGCGATAGGAGAGACCCTGCCTGCTGATTTTGAATCGGCACTGGTCGCAATAGATGTTGGGGCGCTGGTAAACGATATTGGTCCCGGACTTTGAACCATGCATCATGGGGAACGGAAAAGCACAACAGCCAAAACAATCATCACCTGCCACAAGAGGAATATTGCCGCCGTCACGTTCTGCACCTGGCGCCGGCGTAATGGCGGGCACTCCTCGTTTTGATCACGACTTCAGCAAAGTACGTGTACATGCAGACAGCAGCATACAATTACGCCGGCAGCTGGGCACCGCCAACACAACGGCGCCCGTTGCCAATGTATCGCCACGTAAGGAAATGCTGAACCAGTTAACAGATGAAACCACCCTCTTCAGCAATGCCAGCGCCATTGCAGCGTGGGTAAAAAGCAAGGCCCCTGCACCTGTTGCCGATACCACCGGCGCTTCGTTGACTGCGCCTCCGGCGTTTACTTTCACCACGGAAGAATTACTGAAGGATAAAGCACTGGTGAAGAAGATCAAGCCAAAGCCCGCGAAAGAGGAAGACCTTACCGCGATGCTGGATCTGCTGGTGAGCTATGGCTTCATAGAACGTGCGGCTGCTGCCACATCTGGAACGCCCGCTTCCTTTACACTGAAAAGAGACCCCAAAACTCAGTTGCCCGACCTTACTGCTTTTGATAAGGACAAAAAAAGCGTATCGGACTTCAAAGATAAATTTGAAAAGCGCCAGCAACGCCCCAGCCCGCTTGACCCCGTGGTAACCACCAGCGTGCTGCCTGGCAACATGGCTGCAGGTGCCGCGGCTGAGTTCAAGCGGGAGAAGACAGCGGAGACCAACCTGGCACAACTGAAGAAAGACCTGGAAGACCTGGACAAGAGCGGCGCCACAGACGAAAAGGCACAGGCGAAACGGAAAGCACTGGAAGCAAACATAGCAAAGGCGGAGAAAGCATATACCAACGCGCAGGGATTCCATACGTTTGCAGAAGATGTAACCAACCTGCTTACCCGGTTAAGCGCTGTTAATACCGACTGGAAAGCCGGTACTTACCCGGGCCATTCCTGGGGAGAATTCTCGGCAGACATTTTTCTGTCAACCAGTCTTGTAGAAGTCAAAGACATCGGCGATTACTCCGGTAAATACTGGAACCGCAAAGTGGTCCGGAAATTCTTTGACGACCTGAACGCCGAATGTGAGAAAGATGACCCGGTAAGCGGTAAATTTGCCTGGAGAGCTATCTACAACGATGTACCGCTGGCCGGCGAGATCAATAAGAAATTTGGCGCCGGCAGGGTACTGCAAAAGGAAAACCACGGCCCCCAGGGAAAGAAACTGCACATTCACCTGGACCTGAGACCGGTTAAACAGCGCCTGGATACCAAGAGCGGATTTGAGATCGATAAAGGGCGTATAAAGATCCTCTAAATTATTTGTTATGGCAAAAGGGATGTTACAACGGAAATGCGGTTGCGGGCAGTCCCACTCCGGCGGAGGCGAATGCCCCGAATGCCGGAAGAAACGCGAAGGCAGCCTGCAGCGTGCGCCATTACATGAAGCGGCGCCGGGCATCGCCCCGCCGGTGGTGCATGAGGTGCTGAATACACCGGGGCAACCGCTGGACGCAGGTACCCGTGCCGTTATGGAACCGCATTTCGGTCATGATTTTGGCCATGTAAGGATCCATACCGGCGACAGTGCAGCCGCATCGGCACGTGCGGTGAATGCGCAGGCCTATACCGTTGGCCGCGATATTGTTTTCGGGGAGGGCGGTTATGCACCCGGACAGCCGGGCGGACAAGAACTGCTGGCGCATGAACTGACGCATGTGGTACAGCAATCCGGCGCCCCTTCACCCGCCGGACCCATATCCATAGGCGCGGCAGGCGACGCCTTTGAACAGGAGGCAGAAAGCAATGCGCACAGCATTGGCAGCCGCGAAGGAAATGTGAGCAGCCGCCATGCAGCCGCTGGCCTTTTGCAAAAAAATCCTGAGCCGCCATCACCTTTTCCCGCACTGCATCTGCCAACAGATTCCGTATCACTGGATGCGGGCGATACACCGGGTGTGGAAAACCCCAAACTGGTACAGCTGGCCGCCGCTTTCAAGGCAATGATCGCCACTAACCCCGGCGCCTATATTAAACTATCGTCCTACCTCAGTGAAGCGGCCAAAATGAACAGCGCCAAATCAAAGGAAGAGCAGGGGCAGCTGCAACAGCGGATGCGTGCTTTTCAGCAGGCACTGGTGCTGCTGGGGGTTCCTGCTGCCGGTATACAGATAGAGCCTGCCACTGTCTACAGCACCCGGGGCGCGGGCGTGATCACCGCCGATCTCTATAAAGCGCCCCGGGCATTACCGCCCGGCTTACTGCTGCCGCCATCGCCCGCCGGGGGCCTCGGACAACCAGCTCCGGGACCTGCACCCGCACCCGCGGGCGGCAAATCGTTGAGCGACCTGCTTTCTTTCAAGTTCAAAGCAGGGCCGCTGGAGTTTGCAGTAGAACTACCTAAATCCGTGTCGGCAAAACTGCCGGTATCCCTGGGCGCAGCCAGATCGCTGGCCTTTGAGCTGAAGGCAGAGACCTCGGGGGACTTTTCCTTTGCGATCGCACTGAATGGTTTACCACATGTAAAGGTATCTGCCAAAGTGGGCGTGAAAGTAGACAAGGATAAGGGCACTAGCGGCTCTGCAGGCCTGGAGATCAGCACTACCAGGACCATCTGCAATGCGCCCAGCCCGGAATCACTGAAGAAAAAGATCACAGATGCAGGCGAAAAGCTGAAGAAGGCCATGAAAGAACTGGAAACGGCCCAATCAGAGGATCGGCTGCTCAAGCTGGCAGACATTGCCGGCGCGATAGGCGAGATGTACGACGCAGTAGAAAAAGCAAAAGGCAGCTGCAAACAGGTGCCACGCGCTACTTTCAACCTGGGTATACAGGGGCCGTTGGCGCCCAGCGATGCTGCCCTGAACGATCCCGACCCGAAGAAGCGCCCGTCTACCTTCATCGGCGGAACGCTTACCATTCCGTTCTGATATTTTAAGCCGCCGCCTATGCAACAGCAAGCCATCAAACAGCCGCCTAAGATACCGGCTGTTACGAAAGACGAAAACATGAAACTACACCGCAAATGCGGTTGTAAGCATACATCTGCCGGGGAAGGAGAATGGTGAGGAGTGTAAGAAAAAACACGGCCATCAACTACAACGCGCACCTGCTAACGCAAAGCGTACAGACGAAGTGCCGGATGTGGTATATGATGTGTTGCAATCACCCGGCCATTCATTAGATCCGGGGATACGCCGGTTTATGGAGCCGCGTTTTGATCACGATTTCAGCCGCGTGCGGGTGCATACAGACGCCAGGGCAGGGGAGTCTGCCAGGGCGGTTAATGCATTGGCGTATACGGTTGGCCGTGATATTGTTTTTGCCGATGGTCAGTACAGTGCTGCCACCAGGGAAGGACAGCAGCTGATTGCCCACGAGCTCACACATACCATCCAGCAGCAGGGTTTTGCCGGAGCGCCTGGTCGGCTGTCGCTTGATTCCCCGGGCAGTACCCATGAACGGGAAGCCGAGCAGGTATCTGCCGCCGTATTATCCGGTAATAGGGGTGGGCGTCCCGGCGCCCAAAGCGCCGCTGCGCCAATGGTATCCCGCGCAGATCCGGATGCCGTGGGCTTCACCATACGGGAAGGGCAGGTGGCCCGTTCCGGAGTGCAGTTCTTTCCTGTAAATGTAACCGATACCGTGGTAGGGCCGGTAACAGTACAGGGCGGCCTGCAAAGCGGCGGCGCCAACCGCCTGCATGTGATCATCGGGAGGGGAATGACCCTGCGCCGCCTGGCGCGTATACTGCTGCCCCTGTGGACCACTGCAACGCCGTTTACCCCTGCAGGTGCTGCTGCGCCTTTACCGCTGGATATCATTACAGAAGAAGAGCTGGCGCAGGGACTGATGATGTACAACGATACTTACCTGCGCATTCCTTTCATGACCAACTGGCGGGAAGGCCTGCGTTTCCCGCTGCCGGTGGAGCTGAACGGTACTATTGGTACCTTGCATCCCCTGCAGATAAAAGGCCTGGCAGGTACCTTTGATCCCCAGCATGCACCTTTGCTGGACAGGCCTGCTGCCAGCGCGGCCCCCGGACCAAACGACANCCCGGTGCAGCTGGATGTAGCCATCTTCCTGTCGGTAGAGACCACTGCACTGTCCCGCGGTATGGCACTGATAGCCAGGGCGCTGACCAATGCCCAGGCAGAGCTGCCTTTTATCCGCGAAGCTTTCAGGCAGACTGCCGGTCCGGCTGCATTCGATATGGCCCTTGCCTTTATGGACAACATCGTCAGTAACGAAATAGCCGTATTGGCGGCACAAAGGGACGGTAACGCCATCCTTACGGAAATACGTACCGCGCTGGCTGCGGCGCCGGCAACACCTTCTGCAGCCCAGCAGCAAAGCCTTACCAGGGCCAATGCCATGCTGGCGGCAGCTGCGCCCGCACCCGCACTGGCGCCCCCCACCACCGTGCGTACCCGCGCAGAAAAGACGGTTACAATAGACACCCTGCAACTGGAGGGTTCCACCAAGAACATCGCTACTGATTTTGCGGTGGCCAATGCCATCTTCTCACAATGCAATATACGGGTGGTACAGGGCGTGAATGCCCCCGCGCCACAACCCCCTGCTCCCACTACGCAGGCCATGCTGGGCGGAGATACAGACCTGCGTTCCGGTAACAATTGCCTGGCGCCATCCCCTGAAGAGACAAGGTTGTTCAGGGATGGCAGCGCCAATGCAGGTTTTACCGCCAGGTTCCGCGCTTTCTATGTGGACAGCGTCAGCAACATTGCAGCTGCCGCCTACTCCTGCAACCCGGGTTCAACTCCGCACCCGCTTTTCCGTAACACCATCGTCGTATCCAACACCGCAGATACGGCCACCCTGGCGCATGAACTGGGGCATATCCTGATCAATACAGGCCATATTCCCGGTCCCGCCCTGATGGATGCCACAGCAACAGGAGCAGGTACACAAATTCCGGCTATCAGCGATGCGAATTGCACAACGGCGTATAATAATGCCTAACTTGCGGTTCAGCTTTTTATACTTATGAATCATCCTGGTCTTGAAAAACGTAACAATGTCTATATTCACCGCGATGCTGAACCCGATGCTGCGTTTGCAAAGGTTTACCTGGCCCTGAGAGAAAAAGAGAAAAGAGTATACAGCCGCGAAGAGCTGGCAAATTTACCGGATATACGCGCAGATCATCCGCATTATCATGAATGGCGGGTGCGCAAGGCCTCCTGTGAAAAGCTGAAATCCCTTTTAGCTGCAAAACAAAAGCCACTGCAAATACTGGAAGTAGGCTGCGGCAACGGATGGCTGTCTAACCAGCTGGCAAAAGTACCTGATACACAGGTAACCGGCCTTGATGTAAACCTGCCGGAGCTGGAGCAGGGCGCAGCTGTTTTCAGCGCTTCCAACCTGCGTTTTGTGTATGGAGAATTACGTGATTTTGTGCTGGGCACCCAGCGTTTCGATGTAATCATTTTTGCTGCTGCGGTGGCTTATTTCCCTTCCCTGCCGGAGATCATCCGGGTAGCCCTGCAACACCTGCAACCCGGCGGCGAGATCCATATTGTAGACACTTTCTTTTACGAAAAGAGCGAGCTGCCCGCTGCCAGGCAGCGTACCCTGGACTATTACGGTAAAATGGGCTTTCCTGAAATGGCCCGTCATTATTTTCATTTCAGCCTGGAGGACCTGGATGGCTTTAACTACACCATACTGCAAAAGAATAACCCTTTTTTACAGCGATTATTACGGAGACCAAGAAAGTTCCACTGGGTATGTATCCGTCCGGATTAACCCTGTTTGATCACTTCCTCACTTCCTGCTCTTTACCCGCTTTTCCCCTTACAAACGGCTACGCACGTACGTGCAAAGGAATGCTGTTGCGGCTATGTAATGCCGGATTGCCACTGCGCAATTAAATTACTACTTTTACCCCTGGTAAAATGATAGGAAACAGCATGAATCTGCACAGTTTTGCGGACAGTCCATTCCAGATAGCGCTTTGTTTTTACACGGTGATCGAGCACCTGGAAAAGGTGGCCGCAGATCCATCGAATGAAGGGGCTGCCCGCGCACAGGCGTTGCTGCAGGATGTTGCGCCCTACCCTGAACTGAGAAACGGGATTACAGACATGGCCCAGCTGGAACAGCATGCCGGACTGATACGCCGGCTCCTGGCGGATTACTTCCCGGCTGCGCTGACCTTAAACGAGATCAAGGCGGTGGCGCTGCCTTATGAGGCTCTCATCTTCAATCATACAGAGCGGTTCAAAAACATCCTTCGTGATGCTGGTCCGGGTTTCTCCATTAATATCCGTGACCTTGGATCGTAGACCAGGCCTACATCGCCAGCTGCTGTATCATCCTCAATGAGTTTTACGGCACGCGCCTGGATTTCACCCAGCCGCTGTTCTACGATATTCCCACTGCAGAAGGCATTATCAAACACTACCGCATCCTGTACAATGCGGATTTCATGGATATCTATCCCACCGAAAGATCTGTGGTGCTTACCAGGGAAGATATTGACCTGCTGCTGAACAGCTATGACAACATCACCCTGTGGAGAGAGAAGTTCCCGCCGCAGTCCTGGTTGCTCAAAGGCTTCACCCTCATGTCATTATACGATGCCACGGTGGAAAACGCGGTGTCTGCCCTGAAGGGAAAACTGCTGTCTGTACAGGCAGATAACCTGGAGAACAGCATTGAAAACATCTTCCGTTCCATCTTCCGGATGCCGGACATCCAGGTGGGTCTTACGGTGCTGGACGAGGAGGAGGGCACCCTGCGCACGGATGGTTTGGGCCGCCGGATGCGGAGCTTCATCCTGCAGGAAGACAATAATGTATCCCCGGCGGAGGTGCTGTGCAATAATGCCTACCGTTGCCTGTTGAAGAAAAGGGGCTATTTTGCCGTGGCAGATACCACGGAATACCTGGCCGCCAACCCTGACAGCCTCATGGCTACCCGTCTTTTGTCGCAGAATGTGAACAGTTTTATCCTGGCGCCGGTGGTCAAAAACCAGCAGCTGTTTGGTGTGCTGGAAGTTGTATCCGCTGTGCCCAAGGCGCTGAACAGCATCAATGCCAACAAGCTGGATGTGGTGATGCCTTACCTGACAGACAACATTGAACGCCTGGTGGCCGAATGGCATAACCAGATACAGGCGGTGATACAGGACCGTTACACCGCCATACACCGCAGCGTATACTGGAAATTCAGGCAGGAGGCCAAAAAGCTCATCGCCGCGCTGCAGGAAGGCAGCCAGGTTTCGCTGAGTGAGATCGTGTTCCCGGATGTATACCCGCTCTACGGCCAGATCGATATCAAAGGTTCTTCTGACGCCCGTAACGACAGCATCCGCAAGGACCTGAGAAAGCAGCTGCACGCCGTCAGTGCCCTGCTGGAAGCATTACCATCCGGCATGCTGGAGGCGGAAAAGCCATTGCTGGAGGAGCATATGCGGGAGCTGGCCCAACCACTGCGCGCAGATACCGAACAACTGCTGACCCATTACCTGGACAACCATATACAGCTGCTGCTCAAGCCCTTCAGCGGCGACCACCAGGTAGATGAATATTTCCGGGAGGCCGACAAGGAAAAGGGCGCCTTTCACGCCCAGCGCAGGAAGTTTGAACAGACCATCTCGGAGATCAACGGCAACCTGGCCGCGGTGATAGACCGCCGCCAGAAATCCGCACAGGGTATCTTCCCGCACTACTACGAGCGTTTTAAAACGGACGGGGTAGAGCATAACCTGTATATAGGGGCCTCCATCTCACCAAGGGGCGGCTTTGACCTGGAAAAGTTACAGGCCATCCGCCTCTGGCAGCTGGAAGTGCTTTGCGCCATGGACGCGGCCCACCGCAGCATCAAAGCGGCCCTGCCTATTCCATTGGACGTGACCGCCCTGATACTGGTATACCATGCCACCATCGCCATCCGCTTCCGTATGGATGAAAAGCGCTTTGATGTGGATGGCAGTTACAACGCCCGCTTTGAGATCGTGAAGAAACGGATTGACAAGGCCCACGTGAAAGACAGCATCGAGCGGATTGTACAGGCCGGGGCCCTGACCATTGTATATTCCAGCCACGCGGAAGAGGAGGAATACCTGCAGTATGTCCGTATCCTGCAATCCAGGGGGAAGCTGGACAGCCGGGTGGAGCACCTGGAAGTGGAGGATCTGCAAGGGGTGTCCGGGCTGAGGGCATTACGGGTTAAGATCACCGCGGTGTAGGAATGTTTGAATTTTGCAAGTTTTTCTTTGATTCTCATAACTGCGTAACCTCATTTGGGCCGTAATTTTGAATAGAAATTCATTTTTATGGCAAAAACAGAGACACTGGAAGATTTTTACCGGCAGAAACTGAACTGGCTGCCGGAAAACCTGAAACAGGATATCGGGCATTTTAACGTATTCCGCATGGAAGACTGTGTAGGCCCGGGTAAAACCCCGGTGCAATACACCCGCCGCGATTTCTACAAAATAGGCGTCGGCAGCGGAAAGACAGTGTATCACTACGCAGACAAAAGCCTGGAAGCGGAGGGACCTACCCTGATGTTCTTCAATCCAATGGTGCCATATACCTACGAGGTACTTTCAGAGGAGCCTACCGGTTACTTCTGCATATTTAAGGAAGCTTTCTTTACAGAGCAGCTGAAAGGCAGCATTAAAGAACTGCCGATGTTCAGCCCCGGAGCCAAACCCAGCTATTCCCTGAATGCGGCGCAGGAACAGTATGTTAACCAGGTATTTGAAAAAATGCTTGAAGAGATCCGTTCGGATTACATCTACAAATATGACCTGATCCGTAACTACATCATGGAGATCATCCATTATGCACTGAAGATCCAGCCAACGGAAAGACTCTACCAGCATGCCGATGCCAATACCAGGCTCACCACCATCTTCACAGAGCTGCTGGAACGGCAGTTCCCGATAGAATCACCCCGCCAGCGTTTTACATTGCGTTCTGCCAGGGCCTTTGCCGACCAGCTGGCCGTTCATGTGAACCACCTTAACCGCGCCATCCGCATTACCACCGGTAAAACCACTACAGAGCACATCTTTGAAAGGCTGACTGCCGAAGCAAAGGCCCTGCTGAGGCATACGGACTGGAATATATCGGAGATCAGCTATTGCCTGGGCTTTGAGGAACCCGCGCATTTTAATCATTTCTTTAAGAAGCAGACCAGCGTAACGCCTTCCGCTTTCAGACATTAGCCATGATCGTTGTAATCAATACGAGGGACCTGTATGTGATCGCACATTTTCCCCGCCGGCAAATGGCCCGTTATGTCTGTTCTTTCCGGAAAGATTTTCTTGACGGCCAGCAGGGATCCCAATATCATTTATTCCCGGTACTGCCTGAAGCCGGCCGCTCCGTTTTTTACCTGGATGACCGCCAGGATACGGACGTGGCCAGGATATTGCAGAAGATCAACGAGGAGAAAGGTTCCGGGTATGTCTTTTCAGACGATCTGCAGCGCACCTATATCATAGAGCTGATCCATTATATTACCAAACTCCATTACCAGGCTCCTCCCTCCGCAAACTGATCATTACTACTCCACAGTTTGTTACCTAAAATCCCCGTTTAGGCATCTTTGCCGTTGAATCTGCTACGTAAAATCAACCATCCCGGAACCTGCATGTTTTTTGGAGCAGCGATTACAGCAGTTATCAATGATGCGTTTTTATTCGAAAGGATAAGCCCGCTTCGCGTATAGCCGCAACAGTAGTTTTTTAAAGACAGGTTCTTTACATTAGAGGTTTCCTAAAACAAGCATAGTGACAGACCACAAAAATTATGACGCAACCTTTTGCGGCAGGCTGCCGATCCATCAGACCAATTCTATCCAGCCGCATGGCGTGCTGCTATTGCTGGACAAGGATATTGAAACGATAGTACAGGTAAGCGAGAATGTTCGGCAACTGCTGAAACGCCCGGTACAGGAAGTAGCGGGGGCGGAAGCCGCCAGCTATATTACGGCTGCATCCCGGGAGGCCTTGCGTACCGCCCGGGAGGAGGGGTTTGAAGGTAAGTTGCCCCTTACGCTGACATTTAAATTACCTGATGGGGAAGAACAGGTGTTCTGCCTGTTGCATACCGCTGCAGAAGGTCTGATCATAGAAGCGGAGCTGAAAACATTCTACAGTACGCCTCCACGTACCTTTATAGAGATCTACCAGCGTATCCGGCAGGCCATGCAGCACATTAACCAGTGCAGCGACCTGGAAGAAGTGGCCAGGGTTACTGCCAGGGAGCTGAAGAAGATCACCGGTTTTGATAAGGTGATGGTGTACCGCTTTGATGAGAACTGGAACGGAACGGTGCTGGCAGAAGAGGCGGAGCCACAGATGGAAGCTTACCTGGGGCTTACCTTCCCTGCTTCTGATATCCCGAAGCCGGCGAGGGATATGTATGAAAAAAATCCCTACCGGCTTATTCCCAATCGCGAGTATACTCCCGTTAAATTATATCCTTTGCTGAACCCGCTCAGCAACGGCTTTACCAACCTGCTGAATGCAGACCTGCGCAGCGTGGCCTCCGTACATGTGGAGTACCTGAAGAACATGAACGTAATGGCGTCTATGTCTGCCCGTATCCTTTTCCAGGACCGCCTCTGGGGCCTGATTGCCTGTCATCACCGTACGGCCAGGTACCTTTCATTTGAAGAATGTGCGGTGGTGGAGATGATCTCCAGTATACTGAGCCAGAAGATCGCTTCCCTGGAAAACGCGGAGGCGGTACGTTTGCGGCAGGAGCTGAACAGCCGTTTTGCTGCCATTGTGGAGAACATGATAGATAGTACAGGCATGGTGGAAGCGTTTATGCAGCATGCGGGCCTGTTAAAGGAATTTTTGCATGCCAGCGGTATTGCTTTGTGCTGGGAGGGACAGATAGAAACGGAAGGCAGCACGCCGGAAACAGGCGATATAGAAACGCTGGTGTTCTGGCTGCGGCAGAAAGCACGGCAACAGATCTTTCACCAGCCGCAGCTGCCGCTGGTGTTTGAAGAAAGCAAAGCCTATGCAGACAGCGCCAGTGGTATCCTGGCATTGCCTATTCAGCCAGACAGGGGTAATTACCTGATAGCTTTCCGCCCTGAAATGATACGTACTATTTCCTGGGGCGGCAATCCCAATGAAGCCGTTCAGTTTGAACCAAATTCCACGGTCTACCATCCCCGGCATTCTTTCCAGGTATGGCAGCAAACCGTGCATCACACAGCAAAGAGCTGGCACCAGGAGGAAATAGCCGCCGCAGAACAGTTTCGCGGTTTCCTGGTACAGCATACGCTTAACAGGCTAAACTAAGATCTATGTTTTTGGTTAAGAACAACGCGCTGCAACATAACGATAGCTACGTAGTAGGGATCGGCGCCTCGGCAGGCGGCCTGGAAGCTATCAATGACCTGTTTGATCATGTATCAGACAGCGATCATGTTGCTTTCATCGTTGTACAACATCTTTCATCTGATTATAAAAGCCTGCTGGTAGAACTGCTGGCCAAACATACTTATATGCCCGTAGAGGAGGCCCGGCACAAACAGCCGGTAGAAGGAGGTAAGGTATATGTTATTCCCAATAATAAAGAGCTTACCATCCAGAACGGTTTGCTGATGCTGGCGGAAAAAGAGTTTGATAAAGGCCCCAATACCGCTATTGATACTTTCTTCCAGTCACTGGCCAGGGACCAGCGGCAATATGCCGTAAGCGTATTGCTAAGCGGCACAGGTACAGACGGCACCCGCGGGATAGAGGCCATTAAAAGCTATGGCGGTTTTGTACTGGTGCAGGACCCTAAAACGGCCAAGTTTGACGGCATGCCCAAAAGCGCCATTGCATCGGGATATGCTGACCTGGTAGTGCCGCCCGCAGATATGTTCAACCAGGTGTGCAACTATATTGATGGCGTGCTGCCGCAGGAAACGCCGCAGTCAAAACAGCACAATGAGTGCATCCAGAGCATTCTTACCACGGTGTACAAACGCACCGGTTATGATTTTATCCAGTATAAGCAGCCTACTATATTACGCCGAATTGCACGCCGCATGCAGACGGTGAAGATAGACGGGATGAATGATTATGAGCAGTACGTAAAAAAGACGGAGGAGGAACCGGCGCTGCTGGCGAAAGAATTCTTCATTGGGGTGACCAGCTTCTTCCGCGATAAGGATGCTTTTACCACGCTTTACCGCGAGGTGATCCTCAAACTGGTGGAAAGCAAGGAAGATTATGAACAGCTGAAGGTGTGGGTAACCGCCTGCAGTACCGGGCAGGAAGCCTATACCGTTTCCATACTTATAGATATGGCCATGCAGCAGCTGAACAAGGTGCTGGATGTAAAGATCTTTGCTACGGACATTGATAAAACGTCCATCGAAACAGCTTCCANGGCANGGTACCAGTACAACCAGCTGCTGGGCCTTGAGAAGAAGGTGCTGAAAGAATATTTTACTGAAACGGAAGAGGGGATGAGCGTGATACCGCGCATCCGCAAACAGGTGGTGTTTGCCACGCATGACATACTGAAAGATCCTCCCTTTATCAGGAACGATCTTGTTACCTGCCGTAACCTGCTGATCTACCTTAATCACCCTTTGCAGGAAAACGTGCTGGCTACCCTGAACTTTGCCCTAAACCCGGGCGGTTACCTGTTCCTGGGCACCAGCGAGAACCCTTCTCCTTTAAGAAGGGGCTTCAGCGAAGTGGATGAAAAATGGAAGATCTATAAACGCACGTCAGAGCAGAATGCTTTCAGCCGCCGGGTAACAGCGGGAAAAAGCCGTTCCGGCCCGCTACCAGCGCCCCCTGTTTTCAAGGCCAGAACTGATGTGCAGCTGGCGGAGGATTTCCGCAAGGTAATGGCAGACAAGCTGGGTTACACGGCGATCTATGTAAACGAGAATTACGAAATAAAAGAAGCCTTAGGCAATTTCAGGAAGTATCTTTCATTGCCGGATAAGCTGAGCGCCCTGCACCTGCTGAAGATGGCGCCCTCCGAGCTTTCCGGCCTGTTAAGCACCGTACTGCGCAAGTGCCAGAAGGAAAATAAGCCGCAGGAGCTGAAGCATGTGAAGGCCCGGATCAGCGATCAGTCAAGGCTCATCGATATTTTCGTATATCCGCCCGGTGAAACCACACATGGCGGTTATATGCTGGTGGTAATGGCGGATAGCATTGTGGATGCTGAAAAAGCGCCCATTGCCGTGCAGGACCTCAGCCTTTTGCAGAAAGACCTGTATGTACGGCAGCTGGAAGATGAGCTGAGAGAAACCCGTACTAACCTGCAAATGGCCGTGGAAGGCCTGGAAACCGCCAACGAAGAGCTGCAGAGCTCCAACGAAGAGCTGCAGTCTGCCAACGAGGAACTGCAAAGCTCCAATGAAGAACTGCAGTCGCTCAACGAAGAGCTGCATACACTCAATACAGAGCACCAGCTCAGGATCAAGGAACTGGTAGAGCTGAATGATGATATTACCAATTACCTCCAGAGTTCACTCATTGGCCAGGTCTTCCTGGACCGTGACCTGCGTATCCGCCGTTTCAATAAAGCCGCCTGCACGGTGATCAATATCATTGACAGCGATATAGGCAGGCCTATCGATCATATTACGCATCATATCAGGTCCAGTACCTTCCAGGAAGATATCCGTAAGGCCAACAAGACCGGTGCGGTGATAGAACGGGAGATAGAGCTGGACAGCGGTGCCGTATACCTGATACGTATACTGCCCTACGTACGGCAGGATAAGATGCGGGACGGCCTCGTGATCACCATGGTAGACGTATCTGCTACCAAGAACCTGAACAGCATTATCAAAAGCGTGTTTGATGCGAGCGCACATCCCATCTTCGTATTTGAAACAGACCGCAGGGAAGGACAGGTGAATGATTTCATCTGCACCATTGCCAACACCGCCGCTTTCCAGGCATTGGGAAAAAAGCCGCAGGAAGAACGCCTCCGCTTAAAGCATGATTTCCCGGAACTGGCTACCCCCGGGCTTTTCAAACGGTATACTGATGTGGTGAACAGTGGTAAGCCCGGCGCAATGGAGCTCAATTTTACCAGGAACGGCGCCCGGTACTGGTTCCAGGCAGGGATCAGTAAAAAGCAGGATGGTTTTGTACTGGTGCTCACAGATATTACCCAGCGTAAAGAATCAGAAGAAAAGCTGCGTAAGAACTATAATGAGTTGCTGGTCACCAAGGAAACGCTGCGTGAGCTGAACGACCAGCTGGAACAGAAGATCAAGGAACGCACGCGCGACCTGGAGATCAGCGAGGAACGCTTCCGGATGGTGGCCTCTCTTACCAATGATGTGATATGGGACTGGGATTTTGCACGTAATGATCTGTGGTGGAGCGACAGCTATTATGAGCTGTTTGCATTCAATGCGGCAGACCCGGATACACGCCGGCATGCTTTCAGGTTACAGCATATCCACCCCGAAGATCAGCAACTGGTAAAAGATGCGATCAGCTCCGTGCTGCAGGGCGTTGCTAAAGAGTTTGATGTAGCCTACCGTTTCCGTAAAGCGGATGGTGAATATGCCCACGTACTGGACAGGGGCACGCTGCTGCTGGACGATCAGGGTATGCCTTACCGTATGATCGGCGCGATGGTAGACGTGACGCCGCTGGAGCACAGTACACAGCAGCTGCGCCAGAAGAATGTAGAAATGCAATCATTGATAAACCAGTTCCAGTTCGTTACCAATTTTATGCCCCAGATGGTGTGGGCCACCCGTACAGACGGTTATGTAGATTTTTATAACCAGCAATGGTATGATTATACAGGGCTCAGTTTGGAGCAATCCAAAGGAGAGGGCTGGCTGGCTGCTTTGCATCCTGATGATAAGGTGCGCACGCTGGAGCTCTGGAAGCGATCTTTGCAAACCGGTTATCCCTATGAGATTGAGTACCGCCTCAAAAGGTCTGATGATATTTACCGCTGGTTCCTGGGGCGGGCCACCCCTATGCGCGATGATGCAGGGGATATTATAAAATGGTTCGGTACCTGTACAGATATACAGGACCAGAAAGCGGCGGAAAAAGTGCTGGAAGACCGGATACAGGAACGCACCCGCGCACTGCGCATGCTGAACAAAAAGCTGGAAGACAGCAACACCGACCTGATGCAGTTTGCCTCCGTTGCTTCTCACGACCTCAAGGAACCATTGCGTAAGATCCACCTGTTCAGTGGGCTGATCAGGGACCAGTTTACCGGCGGGAAGAATAATGAGCACCATCTCAATGCATACATAGACCGCATCATTAATGCCTCTTCCAGGGCCACCAACCTGATTAATGATGTGTTATCCTATTCCCGTTTATCCAGCGAGAACCTTTTTGAACAGGTAGACCTGGGCATTATCCTCCAGGAGATACTGCAGGACCTTGAACTGGTGATCCAGGAAAAAGGCGCCAGGATCCACACCGGTAAGCTGCCCGTGATCGAGGCAGTGCCCGGGCAGATGCGGCAGTTGTTCCAGAACATCATCGGCAACTCCCTGAAGTTTAATAAACCGGGAGAAGCGCCTGTTATTTCCGTTACGGCCAGAACAGATGTTGTGGGCCATCATCCCGATCTGAAAGACGCCGGCGGCCAGCTCATTGAGATCACCATCAGGGATGAGGGAATTGGTTTCGATGAACAGTATGCCAGCAAGATCTTTTCACTTTTCCAGCGCCTGAACAGCAAGGAAAAATATGAGGGCACCGGTATCGGGCTGGCCATCGCGAAGAAGATCGTGGAACGGCACCATGGACTCATAGTAGCAAAAGGGAAGGAGCATGAAGGAGCGGAATTCACGATCGTGCTGCCGGTCAGCCAGCCACACCGTCCGCGTGTAGACGAAGAAGTTACCAGGGCAAACCAATAATAAAGCACTACTACACCTTTATGACAGCAGACACACCAGGTATTCTCTATATCATGATGATGAGGATGACCTGTTAATTTTTGGAGAATCAATCGAAAGCCTGTACCCGGGCCTTACCGTTTTAAAAGCGCCCGGCGGAGAAGAAGGAATTGCCATGCTGCAGCTGCTTGAACAGCAGGGTAAACCCTATCCCCATCTTATTATCCTGGATCTGAACATGCCCAGGATGGACGGGCGGCAAACATTAATGGCCATACGCAGCAGGAGCAAATGGGCGGGCATTCCCGTGGTGATCTTCACCACCTCTGCCAGTATGCCTGACATTGAATTTTCAAGGAGCTACGGCACGGAGTGCATCATTAAACCCATGAGTTACGAGAGCCTCGGAATGGTGGTCAGGCAGTTGCTGAGCTATTGCAGCCCGCCATTGAGCGTTGTATAAAACGTATGGATCCATGCGCCCAGTGCGGTAAAACAGGCGTTGGCAGCCGCTGTTGCCAAACGGGTATCTGCATCAGTTGTAACGGCGGTATTGAAGCTCGTGAGGAACTGCTGCCACATCTCTTTATTATGTTCGCCATAACCCGAAAAGAAAGAGAAGGCCGTTTCAGGAATAGCAGGGCATTGCCCGCTGATCATTTTTTTGATCACTGCGCCGCCCAGGGTAGATCCTTCCAGTACATATTGGCATGCCAGCGCTTCGGCGGTATGTTGTATTACAGGCAGCTGCTGCACCATATGACGCGGCGCCGGAAAACCCAGCGCCTGCAGGTCTGCCAGTATGCGGTCAGCTTTGCGCCGTTGCTGTGTGTCTGGTATAGCCGTACCTGTTAGCGCCGCTATGTGCGTTTCCATCGGCGCAAAAAAGCCATACATGCAATAAAGCAGGGAGGCATACGTCCTGCGGGGTGCGGATACTTTTAATATGCCGGATCAATGCTTTTTCCGTTGCGGCGTGGGCCTGTGCGGTGGCCTGTCTGATCTGTACTGCAGTGCTGGCTGTCTCGTTTATCATCGATTAAAAATAAGCAGCTTTCAGCACATAACATATTATTCCGCCAGCTGCTGTTTCAGCAGCTCATTACCAGCCTGCCTGTTTTTCAGGATACGGATATAGTTCAGCGCAAGACGGTTGTTATATTCTTCATATGCCTTTTGCGACCATTTAATAGCCAGGTCCAGCTCTCCATTGATCTCACAGATGATGGCCATGTTATAACAGGCCCTTCCTGCTACAGTACTGTTAGGGTTCGTGGTTTCCTTTTTCCACAGGGCCGCTGCCCCATCCCAGTTGCCTGTCTGCGCTTTGCGGCGGGCGGTCCTGAAATTATCTGTGCCCTTTACGTAATAATCCCTGGTTACCCGTATGCGGTAGGGGATCAGCCGATTGGCATACTGTAGACCTGCTTCTGCGCCTACCTGTTTAACCGCTTCTTTGCGGTTCAGCAGCGCGGCGGCTGCCGCAGCGGGGTTGATGCCTTTGGCAGAAAAGGTTATGTCTCTCGCCATGGGAAATTCATCCACTATATTCCTGGCGGCGGGATCGTAAATGCGCCAGCCTGTCTTCACGGTGGTCAGCATACTGGCCTGGTGCTCAATGCCGGGTACGTTGCCCAGCGGCGTTTTGAGCGATACGGGTTGCGCGGCGTAGCTGATCTTTGAATCGGTATCAAAGAGCTCCAGCGAGAACAGCGCGTCTACATGATTGTCGTGACAAATTTTATCCACTGTTTCCCAGGAGAGGGGAGCGGAGAAGAGTCCCGGGGCNCTGGTGCTGAGGTCCAGCTCACCCAGTGTTTTTACGTCAGTCAAACCGGTTGTTTTGCAGCAGTGCGGTTGTTAGTCCGCTGATGCTGCTTTGCGCCCCTTCCTTATCAAGCGCGGCGCCTTCCAGGCTGAACACCTTATCCACCGCATCCACCGCTTTGTGCTGAGCGGCGATGGTGGTACGGTTCACTACACCGGGCGTTTTAACATAAGCGGGTAGCGTAACGGGTGCAGGTTTGGTTACATGAATGTATACCAGCTCGGTAGATTTACAGGAAATGAAGGTCATTGCAGCCAGGGCAATGAAAACCAGGTTTTTCACATATTTGTTTTCAGGCATAGGAATAGGTTGAAATATTGACCCTTCTTGGTTTAGTGCTCGCTTTCGGGGGATAAATATAATAAAATTTACATACAACTATTGCTGCTCTGCAGGGCCATGTGAAAAAAAACTAAGTATAAGCGGCTGAAATATTAGGAAATAAGAATAAAAATTATAATTTTGAGTCATATATAACCAGTGTATCTGGATTATCAACCAAAAGCGCATAACCCTGGTATTACTTGTTCTATTCGATTTTTAAGAACTAAAACCGCAGGCTCTTTAGTACGGGAAACCCTTACCGCGTTGCGAACCGCGTATGGAGATACAGCCCTGGTCCCGATTTCAGCCGGAGGGACCGGCCTAATTCCATGATTGTGAGGGGCATTTCATAAATATGTGCTAATTTCGCCGTTTTATATATATAATTATAGTAATAATAATGAAGACGTATTTCCGGCTCTTGTCCTTTGCTAAACCGATTGAAAAATATGCCATTCCCTATATCATATTCACACTTTTATCCGTGTTGTTTGGTGCGTTGAACCTGGCATTGCTGGCGCCGCTGGTGACTACTTTATTTGATCAGAACTCAACAAAGGAGATAGCGGCAAAGCCTGACCATTACTATGACATTTTTAAGATGATGTACTATTATTCATCTGTGGTATATGTGAAGTATGGCGTATATAAAACCTTGCTCTTTGCATGTTCGGTGATCGTGGTATCTGTGTTCCTGGGCAATATTTTCAGGTATTTTTCCGAACGTACCATGGAAGCCCTGCGGATACATACCTTACTGAACCTGAGAAAGTCGGTGTTCAATAATGTGATGGACCTGCACCTGGGCTATTTCAATAATGAAAGGAAAGGCGATATCATGTCGAAGATCGCTTCTGATGTGCAGGTAGTGCAGTACACCGTAACAGGTACGCTGCAGGTGATCTTTAAGGAACCCTTAACGCTCATCACTTACCTGGTGATGCTGTTTGTGATCTCCTATAAGCTCACACTGGCCTCTATGCTGATCATTCCTGTTTCCGGCTTTATCATATCGAGGATCGTGTCCCGTTTGAAAGAGCAGGCGGCCGCTTCGCATGAATCTTATGGTAATATGATCAGTTACCTGGATGAGGCCCTGGCGGGAGTGAAGATCATCAAGGCCTTCAACGCCACGGAGTTCATCAAGACCCGTTTTAACAGGGAAAATGTGCGGTACTCCAATATTATCAGGAGTATGTCTAAACGGCAGCAGCTGGCCTCACCGGTGTCAGAAACCCTGGGTGTGGTGATGGTGGCCTGTATCGTGCTCTATGGTGGCTCGCTGGTACTGTCGAAGGACGGCGGCCTGGATGCGGCGGCGTTCATCGCCTATATTGCGCTGTTCTCGCAGATCATGCGTCCTGCCAAGGCGCTTTCCCAGGCCTTCACCGGTATCCACTCCGGTATTGCGGCGGGAGAACGTGTACTGGCCCTGATAGATGAGAAACCGCTGATCAAGGATGCGCCGGGCGCCAAACCTATTACTGATTTTAATAAGGAGATCCGTTTTGACAATGTGAAATTTGCCTATAATGAGCGGGTGGTATTGGATGGCATCAGCCTGGTCATCCCCAAGGGAAAGTCTGTAGCGCTGGTAGGGCCTTCCGGCGGCGGTAAGTCTACCCTGATGGACCTGATCCCCCGCTTTATACAGCCGCAGTCGGGCCAGATCCTCATTGACGGAGAAAGCATCCAGTCCTTTAAAATGGACTCCGTGCGTGAGCTGATGGGTATTGTAAACCAGGAGTCTATCCTGTTCAATGATACTGTTTTCAATAATATCGCCTTCGGAAAACCCGGCGCTACGCTGGAAGAGGTGCAGGAGGCGGCCAGAATTGCCAATGCCCATGATTTTATTATGGGAACCGAGCATGGTTACCAGACGAATATAGGCGATAAAGGCGTTAAATTATCAGGAGGGCAGCGTCAGCGTATCTGCATCGCACGCGCCGTACTGCGTAACCCGCCCATTATGCTGCTGGATGAAGCCACCTCTGCACTGGATACGGAATCAGAACGTATGGTGCAGGATGCGCTGAATAACCTGATGAAGAACCGTACTTCGCTGGTGATCGCACACCGTCTCAGCACCATACAGAATGCTGATCTCATCATTGTGCTGGAAAATGGCAGAATTGTTGAGCAGGGAACACATACCGGACTTCTAGAAAAGAATGGATTATACCGTAAGTTGATAGAAATGCAAACCTTTAGCGCAAATTGATGAGTAACAAATTAAAGTATAGTACGTTATACTTAGGAGGTGCGTAGTGACGGCCTTCAGATTTTAAAGCAAAAAAAGTACAAATTGATGGCGAACAGGGATTTTTCAGTAGGGATACTGATCTCAACTTATAACTGGCCGCGTGCCTTGGAGATCATCTTCGAAAGCATATTGCAGCAAACGCAGTTGCCCGACGAGATTTTGATCGCTGACGATGGCTCAGGCTACGAAACCGAGCACCTGATCAACCGCTACCGGAAGATCTTTAACATGCCGGTGAAACATGCCTGGCATGAAGACCAGGGATTCAGGAAGGGGATCGTCCTCAATAAAGCAGTAAAGCTGTCCACATCGGACTACATCATAGAAATAGACGGCGACATCATCCCGCATCCCCGTTTTATTGAAGATCATGTGCGCAATGCGCAGCGCGGCCACTTTGTACAGGGCGCCCGCACCATGATCGGGGAGAGCACCACCAGGGGCATCCTGAAAAGCGGAGATACCCGCCTGAGTTTCTTCTCCAGGGGTATTAAAAGCCGTTTCAACGCCCTGCGTTTCCCGGCATTATCATTCCTGGTTAAAGCAAATCCTTACAGCTCAGATAATATCAAAGCCTGCAATCTTGCCTTCTGGAGAGAAGACTTCATTGCCATTAACGGGTATAACAACCAGTTCTTTGGCTGGGGCTCTGAAGACTGCGAGTTTGCCGCCAGGCTGATTAACGCCGGCGTATTGAAGAAACGCCTGAAGCTGGCGGCTGTTTGCTTCCACCTGCACCATAATGCCAATTCAAAATCGCAGTACGTTGTGAACGACCTGCGCTACAGTGAAACAAAGATCAACAAACTTGTTTTTTGTCCTGACGGCTATGCAGAAGTTTAGCAGCTAGCGCGTCCGGGGAATCATATCCTGTTGACTGTACCTATGAAAGCACTGTCCGTCTCCCTGTATTACATGTGTAATGTCTCTCCCGTTGAAAACGATCAGTATTATTATTGCCACCTATAATGCCGGCCTGCATTTAAAGGAATGCCTGGCTTCCATACTGGAACAGTCCTTTAAAGACCTGGAAGTACTGGTGATAGATGGTGGCAGCACCGATAATACCATTGATATACTGAAAGCTGTTGCCGATCCCCGTGTTTCCTGGACCAGCGGTCCGGATGCGGGTATTTACGACGCCATGAACAAAGGCATAGCGCGTGCAAACGGCAAATGGTGCTACTTTATGGGAGCAGATGACCGCCTGTTGCCCGGCTTCAGTGAGCTGGCGGCAAAGCTGCAGGATGAGGATGCCGTATACTATGGCAACAGTGTGCCTTTTTATGGCGATAGCGGCGCTACGCCTTTACTGCTGATCGGTAAGTTCAGTAAGTACCGGCTGGCGAAACATTGCATGAATCACCAGGTGATCATCTACCCGGTAAAAGCGCTCCGTATTTACCAGTATGATCTCCGTTACAAGGTATATGCAGACTATGCACTCAACATCCGTGTATGGGGCGATAAGCGCTTTAAGAAGCTGTTCTTTCCCATTACCATTGTACGGTACGATATGACGGGCTTCTCCTCCGTTACCAATGATATTCCCTTTAAACAGGATAAGCTGCAGCTGATCCGCGAAAGTATGGGCTGGTTCATGTATATGCGCATGCTGTACAAGCGTTTCAAGAAGAAGCTGCAGGGCGAAAAAGATTTCTGGGAGTATTAACGGTTAATAAAATGTATCTATCTTTATCGCTCCAATTGAATGCATGAAAGTAAGTATTGACGTTGTTATTCCTTCTTTCCGGCTGGACGAGAAGTACATTCTGCCTATCCTTCGCCTGCGAAAACCAGACAATGCCCACATCAGATTTTACCTGGTAGCCGATAACCCGGCTATTGTTCCGGCAGCGGCCATTCAATCGCTGGTGGATAATGAGCAGGTGTTCCTGGCGGTGAACCCGCAGAACATGGGCGCCAGTCTTACACGCAATGCAGGCATCAATATGGGAAAGGGAGCGTGGGTGCTGCTGCTGGATGATGATATTGCCGTGAGTGAAGACCTGCTGATCACTTATGCCAATGCAGCGATGGCACATCCGGAGGAGATCGGCTTCATCGGCATGGTGCGGCTGCCTGAACCGGATACTGATTTTACAGCGGCACTGAAGGCAAGCGGCTCGCTGGACATATTTTCCATCGCGGAGCATAAACCCGCTTTTGCCTGGGGGGCAACGGCCAATATCATGGTGAAGCGCAGCGCTATTGGCGATGTGCGTTTCTCTACCGTATATCCCAAATCAGGCGGTGGTGAAGATGTGGACTTCTTCCTGAAGATACGTGAGCACAACGGGTACAAAGATTTCAAAACCCTGCCGCAGGCCGTGGTAGTGCATCCCTGGTGGAAGAACGGGCAGACCGACCTGAAACGTCCGTTCCGCTATGGTAAGGGCAACAGCTGGCTGCCGCAACTGAATCCCCGGTATGCCTATTACGATTTTCCCAATACACCTGAAACCCTGCTGCTGTCGCTGCTGACGGCGCTGGTACTGCTGTTTGTAAAACCTGCCTGGGTAATGCCGGTATTATTGTTCATGGCAGGCGCCGTGATCGTAGAGCTGATCGCCAGCAGCATCCAGACCATCAAACGCGCGCGTACCGCGAATTTCACCGTGTTCCTTTATGTAACTTGCACTCAGGCTGGCGCAGGAGGCGGGGGTGCTGTGGGGTAAGCTGTTACGCTTCCGGATCAAAGGCATTGGCGAACGTTTCCATGATAATGGGATCATCAATAAAGTATACTTCTACCGTACCAATACCTATAAGATCGTTAAATGGATCCTCTATCCATTGCTGGTATTCCTGGTACTGCGGGCATGTTGATGTTTACAAGGCCTGTTTAATAATTGCCACTACTTCCCGCATTTCCTTTTCATTCAGTGATGCAAAGCCAAAGCGCAGCGCGTTATGGTTTTTGGTGCCATAACTGTAATTGCTGCCATCTGTCATGAACAGCCCCTGTGCAGACACCTTTGCAGCAATAGCAGGCAGCGGGTATTTTTCATGGAACTGCGTCCATACCGCCATGCCGCCGGAAGGTTTGCGGAAGGTGACGGCATCTTTCAGCTCGCGTTCCAGCAGCTGGCAGAGCAGGTCTCTTCGCTCGTGGTATACTTTCACGGACTTCTTCAGGTGCCGCTGCATATCACCGTTCTTAAGCAATAGCGCCAGCGCTTCTTCCAGCAGGTTATCCCCCCGGATGTCGATTGTTCTTCGCTGCAGCGCGGCTTCGCTGATAAAGTTTTCCGGCGCGATCATATAACCCACCCGGACAAACGTTGCCATCGTTTTGGTAAAGGAGCCGATGTAGATCACGTTGCCACCATGATCTGCGCTGGCGAGCGGCAGGATAGGGCTGCTGCTGTAATGGAAATCATAGTCATAATCATCTTCTATCACGGGCAGTTTATACTCGCGTATCAGCTCCAGCAGTTTCATGCGGCGGTCTGCGCTGAGCGTAACAGTAGTAGGATGGTGGTGATGGGGGATGATGTACAGCAGCCTGGGTTTTTGCCGCTTGCAGATCTTTGCAATGGCATCCACGTCTATCCCGTTCTCATCCAGCGGTATACGTACCAGTTTAGCGCCAAACTGCTGGAAGATCACATCCGCCAGGAAATAATTCGGCTCGCCCACCAGCACGGTATCCCCCGGTTGGAGAATCATCCCGGCTGCAATGTAGATGGCCATCTCGTGCGCCGTGTGTCAGCAATACATTACCCGGTGTGATGTTGAGCCCCCGGCTCTCAGACAGGAACTGCACCATGGCTGTGCGCAGGCTTAGCGGTCCCAATGCGCTGCCATAGGCCGCATAGCGTTTAATACCCGGGCTGTTGTACAGGCTGCGGTACTCGCGCATCAGCAGGTCTATCGGCGCCAGGCGGTGATCGGGAAAACCATCATTGATGATCAGCCGGTGATCGGCCGCCCGGGCAGCAGAGCTGAGCATTACCCGCGTTTTATTGAATGTAAAGCCGGTGTTACCTGCATAAGCGGGGATCCTGGCGGCTGCTTTAAAGCTGCGCGGCTTTATTTCAGGCAGGCGCTGAGATACGATCACCCCTTTGCGAGGAATGGTTTCTATCCAGTCTTGCATGAACAACTCCTGGTAGGCGGCAACAATGGTCTTGCGGTGCACTTTCAGCAGCAGGGCCATTTCGCGGCTGCCCGGCAGTGCAGCGCCAGGTTTGATCACCCCTTCGCGGATGAGGTTTATCAGTCCGTTGGAGATCTGCTGGTACACCGGTGCGCCGCTTTGTTTGTTGATCGTGAGTAGGGTTTGAAAAGGAAGCATCTGGACTACTGGTTTTGTTACAACTGGACTATAAAGGTAGCCCAAGTGCGTGATAATTTTACACTGTAAATTAAATCAAATGCATAGCACCATGTCAAGATTCAAAATGGGTAAAGTACAGCCCGCCGCCTACAAAGCATTGGACGCATTAGATAAATACGTGGAGACAACCGCCGTAGATAAACTGCACCGCGAGCTGATCAAAGTGAGGGTGGCCCAGATCAACGGCTGCGCCTATTGCGTGAACGAGCATACCCACGATGCGCTGAAACTGGGTGCAGACCCAAAGAAGATGTACCTCGTAGGCGTATGGAGAGAAGCGCCCAATGCATTCAATGAAGCAGAACGTACTATTCTGGAAATAGCAGAGGAGATCACGCTGATACACCAGCATGGCCTGAGTGAAACGTTGTACCAGAAAGCACTGTCGCTCTTCGGTGAAGAAATGACTGCACAGATCATTATGATTGCCATTACCATCAATGCATGGACCCGTATCGGGGTTTCCCTGCGCATGGAACCTGAACTATAAACAACCCTGTTATGTACCAGATCAAATATGCGCAAAGTGAAAAGGAGATCATTGATTGCTGGGAAGTAGTGAGCACTTTGCGCCCCCACCTTGTAAAAGATGATTACCTGCAGCAGGTAAAAGAAATGCAGCAGGAAGGCTATCATATGCTGTACCTCTCCGGAAATAATAAAGTAGCTGCCTTTGCAGGTTACCGTAATATGTACAACCTGTTTGCAGGTAAGTTCATTTACGTGGATGATCTCTGCACGCTGCCGGAGTTTCGCAGTAAAGGATATGCAGGCGCTTTGCTGGATTATATTCACCAGCTTGCAAAAGAAACAGGAAAGAGCTCTGTGGTGCTGGACAGTGGTTTCCAGCTGCATCCTGCACACCGTTTGTACCTGAATAAAGGATATGTATTGTCAGCGCATCATTTCAGAAAGATGCTGTAATAACTTTTAGTATTCTCCATTTTCCGCCATTCTGAACTGTAAGGGCTGCTTCCATTTGGGAGCGGCCTTTTCTGTTTGCGGGGGTGTTCCGAAAGTTTACAATTAGTTGTAAATTAGGAGAAATGCAAATCCGGGTCCCTCAACGCCATGGCAAACGAACACAGCAAAGAGTCGTCAGTGAATGTTCCTTCCCGTGCGGTAGCACATCAGCCTTCCTCTTCCGGGATATCGCATGCGGCTGTCCGGCATCCGTTGGAAGAGCCGGAAGAACCCATGGTAGTAAGCGGAGAAGTTGCGCCGGCAGAAGAGATAGTGCCTTTCCAGTTGCAGCCGGCGGGGGATGTGGTGCAGCTGTGTCGCAAAAGAACCCGCCAGGTCCAAAACAATCGAGGCCGGAAGAATCCGGACCAGGAAGATGATCCTGGCCGTCCAAATAAGAGACCCAAACGAATGGTGAACATCCCGCAATCGAATGATAATGAGCGGGAGGAGTCGGAGGATGAGGATGAAGAGGAAGACCTGACCACTACAACGACAGTGATGGATGAGGGAGAGGGTGAAGGAGAAAATGAAATGCAGGAACATGCGACTTATACAAGTAGTTCGGATAGGGAAGATGAGGAAGGAGAGGATGAAGAAGAAGAGGAAGAGGAAGAGCCTGCTCCTGTAAGTGTTCGGGATAAGGGAAAAGAAAAGGAAAGGGCAGGTCATCCCGCTTCTGCAAATGATATGGATGAAGGGACAGAAGAATCACTGCCTGATGAGCCATTAAAGTTTATGGCGTGGAACGTCCATCAGTTTGGAAAAGTAGAAAATCTGCATGATGGAAAAGTTTCCGAAAGTATCAAACTTTTGAACCCGCAGGCTACGATCAACCAGATTCAAAGTATGTCTGAATGGAAGGGAAATTTAATAGGCTATTCCCAAGAAGAAGTATACGACTGTCTGAAGGTCTTAGCCTCCGCTAGTGTTAAACTTCCGGCTTATAGTCAAATCGCCGAGGTATACCTGCTAATGGATGCTGTAAAGGGACTCAATATTATGTTTAAGGCGCTGGGAGAGGACGACAGGAGAAAGAAAAAGACGGATTCCTTCTATGTCAGAAAGTACAATCTTTTACGGGCTATTGCAGGCAATTTAAAGAAGTATTATGTGATGGCGCACACGCAGCATATGCTACAGGTGCATCCCAACCTTATTGTGAGTTACAACGAAGTAGGACAAGGGGTGGACTTTATGGAATGGTACCTGCAAGGAAATCCTGAGGAGGAAAAAGACAAGGGCGATCTGAAGCAGAAAATTAAAGGGACTACCTTTAGAAAAGGACCCAAATTACAAGCCTTCTCCACCCGCAAGTCACAAATTGAATACTACCCAATTGCCTTTAATGAAGATAAATATTATTACATGGGTTACATGGCCGTAAGTAGCGATGGAGAACTGCATACAGGCGGCGAAATATACTGGACCAAGAACGCTAGGTACAGGCAGTATATAAAATTCCGGCCAGTCGTTGTACACAAACTGAAAAGAAAGAATGCAGAAGGGAAGCCTGCCGGAAGGGAAATCTGGTATGGCATGGTGCATACCAGTCCAAAAGGAAAAGAATTTGATAAAAGGGAAATTTACACGCAGCAATTGGAAGGTCCTTTACAGAAGCTAAAGTCTTTAGCCCGTGAATCCGGGGCACAGCTGATTATTGGTGGAGATTACTACATTGCAGAAGAGGCGCTGGTACAGAAGCCTTCCACGGTAGAGGGGTCCAACGTTTCAAGGGGCAGGTCAGGAAATACCAGGGTAGTTTCGACTGGCACCATGAATGAGGTAAGGAACCTTAGGCATCCTTCATCTGATGAACCGTATAACTATACAAAAATACTGGAGGGGAAATCACTGCAGGATGTGAGGTCTTTGACCGGTACCAATAGAAATACGACTGGCCTGCAAAGTGCTGACTATTTTGTTGTAGATACCACAAGCTCACTAACATCCCAGGCTGGAGTGATTGATCCCGCTACCGGTTTGCCGCACCGTATGGAAAGTGAGGATAATAATATTTCAAAACGTTGGTTCAGTTTCAGCGACCATCTTCCGGTGATGTTAGTAGTGTCTGCCAGGGAGAATGACGAAAGGGTTGAAAAAGTATTTCCTTCCAATGAAAAGTATTTTAATAATGACAGGCACAGTGTAAACCACTTTGATCTGCTGTGCTTACAAGTGTTAAATAAACTCAGCCAGATACTTAATGCCAAAGGTGAAAATTCATACTCAGCAAAAATGCGGGTAAATGCCGGTAAAATAAAAGGGGAAATATTGGACATACGTAAATCAACAACTTATACCGAAGAACATATAGACAGGCTCACGAGCATTAAAAACGAAGTAACAAAATGGCTGGGGAAAAACGATGACGAACCGTTCATTACTCCAAAGATGTTTGAAACAATCCCCTCCGTCAACGCATACATTACAACAATATTGCAACAGATTTGGTCTGATATAACTAAGCTGCCGAAAGAAATGGGTGTAGGTAAGCACGTGAAGGAGGCAGAGGAGGGAGAAGAGGCAGAGGAGGCAGGAGACCCGGATAATCTTTTAAAGTATATTGAAGATGTTCGCCTGATCATCAAGCAGGAAAAACTTAATGTTGTCTTTAGCGTTGGCCTGAGCCGCTCAAAAGAAGAAGAAAATGAACAAGTCGTCAGTGATACGAGACGTATACTGAAAGATCACCTGGGAGAAGGATGCCTGGAAGGCATAGATAGGTGGCATGCAAAAGTAAAAGCATCTTTAGAAGTAAAAGAAAGACCCGGGAAAGAAGACGAAGACGGGATAATATTACTGAAGGCCATGTTACAAGAAAGGCTGCTCAGGGATCTTATGGATAAAATAGGAAACTATCTAACCAAAGTCAAAAAGAACAACTTGCCTGCAACCAGCGAAGAATATGAAACTATTTGTAAAAACTACGAGCTGCTGGGAAGTATTATCGACAAAAGGGTGGATAAAAGCCAGTTGCAAATGGGTCAGTAAAATGCCGGATTTGAAGCGCTCATTGTTTAAATTCATCAATGTTTTGTTTGATAATCGCTATCCTCCAAACCAGGTTGCACCGTAATTTTATCTTCAAAATAAACGGAAACCATGAGCAATAACATCGAAGGCAAGGTTATCATTATCACCGGCGCCAGCAGCGGCCTCGGCGAAGCCGCCGCCCGCTTGCTGTCTGCACAGGGCGCTACCCTGGTGTTAGCCGCCCGCCGGGCAGACCGCATTCAGCAGCTGGCGGAAGAACTGCAACAGAAAGGCGCTAAGGCACTCGCAATTGCCACAGACGTCACAAAACACGAACAGCTGAAACAACTGGCAGATACCACTGTGCAAACTTTCGGAAAAGGTAGACGTCATCATCAATAACGCCGGCCTGATGCCCGCCGCTCCCATCGGCCGCCTGAAAATTGAAGAATGGGATGCGATGATTGATGTAAACCTCAAAGGCGTGTTGTACGGCATCGCCGCAGTATTACCTTATATGAAGGAGCGGCGATCCGGGCATATCATCAACGTAGCTTCTGTAGCCGGACTTAAAGTACCTAACGGTAACGCAGTATATTCCGCCACCAAATTTGCGGTTCGTGCATTAACAGAAGGACTGCGTGTAGAGGTAAAGCCCGATAACATCCGCACCACGGTGATCTCCCCCGGCGCTGTTGCCACTGAACTGACCAATACCATTTCAGAGCCCGACATCGCCGCAGCTTACAGCAAGGCATACGAAAAGGCGATCCCCGCTGAGTCTTTTGCCAGGGCGGTGGCCTATGCTATCAGTCAGCCCGAAGAAGTAGATATTAATGAAATAGTGTTCAGGCCGACGACACAGGAGTTTTAGCTATAGTTTAATATACTGATTACATCAGCAAAGGCTACACGTGCGTGTAGCCTTTTTTAATCCATTTCATGATGGCATAGTGATCCGGCGCCTGTATGCGGGGCAGGAGCAGGGGCGCTATGTTGTATGCCCTTTCCGCTCCTGCGCCATACGCTTTTAATTACATGCACAGTGCCCGGTCTTTCCCGTATACATACAGCTGACTGCCGCGTGTCTGCAGTCTTCAATAGGTTAGCTTCCCGCTGCAGGTGTTCACGTATACTGGCTTCATCTGCGCCCTGTTTCAGCAGCGCCATTGCCTTGCCGGTCATTGCCCTGTACAAGGCAATCTTTTTTTGATGCCTTGGCAGCAGACGATATACTCCAACGGCTATACGTGATGCCTGCCCCAGCAGCCCGGCATATTTTCGCGTAAGCCTGAATGCGGGATCGCGTTTTACCCGCTTCCTGCTAAGCGAGCTTTTACGTCTTGCATAATAACGGCCGTTCATTTTGTAATAACAGATGCCGTTCACGGTGCCTGTGATATAAACAGGTCTTCTTTGCTTGCTCATAGAATACTGTTTAAAATGAAAAAGAGAGTTGTCAGAACGAAGGTAGTCCCCCCCATCATACTGCGCAAAAAACAGCGCCTGAAATAACCTGTAAAGTATCATTATATCACTTTATACCGTTTTGTGACATTTTATATCATTTATATACAAAAGCATACAAAAGGGACATGCAGCTGCTATTATATGGCAGTAACCATCGCTGTTGCTCCTTGTGCGTATCGCAACTTCACCTCATCATATCCACATGTAGGCTTAGCAGATCCCACGGTTTGGCTTAATGTGTCTTTAGTGATTCCTTAGTAGTTCCCGGGCAAATGCTTAAGGTAACTTACGCTTACTCCGCAGTAAAAGCGCAGGAAGGCTTAGGTTAAAGCGTATGGTATGCACTATCAGCGCATGAGTCCGCATCATAACATGAGTGATCATTCCTGGTATGCTATTTTAATTTTTATGTTAATGATGTCAATTTTATTTTGCAGATTAGATCAAAGCTTCTATATTTGACCGCAGTAAAATTGGTGAGATAAAGACACAATAGTTAGTAGTGAAAGGATGGGGCCCCAATTTGGATTGTTAATCACAAGAGCGGAGATCGAAATATTCTAAAGTAGCACAAGAGCTTTTAGTTTTTTTCATCTCTCTACAAAGATCCATATGCCGAGAACCCGAACGGTTAACCGCGAGCTGGAAAACTAAAGAGTCAAATTCCCTGTAATTCATATTCTCGTTTGTTACAGACTGACCATAGTCTGATGGAATATGAGTTACCCTACATCGGCGCCCCGCTTGCTAAGGATCAAATAATCATAAATAGTGCATCATGCTATTGACCTTCAATTGCATGAGATGAGCTTCTTTTTTCGTAACCCGGTGAAAGGATAGTGTGCGGCTCATCTTCTGCGGGCGTTGGCGGTAGCAGCGCGCAACCTATATGTCGGACAAAATATGCTTTCCTTCCGGGCGCCTTGCCTGGAGCGGTTCGTAGCATTGTAACTGTTCGTAATTATTAACCCCAAAGACGTTGTAGAAAGCGATATGAAAAACATATAGCTTATAGTTACAGGCTGAGGCAATTCAATGATTGCTATATACATGATGTGCAGCATTCAATCTAAAAAGCATTGAACAGCTGCTGGTGGGCATTTTATTGTTAAAAAAATCAATCGGCCTTATCATAAGCGCACCCGGTATAATGACCATGGACACAAATATCATCCGTTATCTCATTAAGCATACACGTGCCTTTCCGCACAAGCATGTCTTTATTGTGTTAGGGCAGCAGGGAGATCCGCCGTATGAGATCACCTATAGTCAGCTGGAGACCCGCGTAAAGCAACTCGCTATCCATCTGGTAACAAAGCAGCTGGAAACCCGCGCGGTGCTGCTGGTTTATCAGGACATGCTTTCCTTTATCATCGCCTTCCTGGCATGCGAGTATGCTGGTATTGTACCAGTACCTGTTCCCTACGCAAAAGGCAGTAAACAACTCGCAAGAATTAACGGTATCATAACAGACGCGCATGCAGATACTATTCTTTGTACCGCGGATACAGTAGATGAATTGCAGGCCGCTTTACCTGCAGCACTGCGGCTGATTGCCACAGATATTGATATTGCGCAGCATGCAGATGATGCAAACCTGCAGGCGGCGCAAACGGAAATAGCGTTCATCCAGTATACCTCAGGCTCTGTAGGAAATCCCAAAGGCGTAGTGGTTACCGGCCATAATCTTTTGCACAATCAGCAGCTGATACGCCAGACCTTTGGTTGTGATGAAAACTCCGTGATCTTCTCCTGGCTGCCTTTTCATCATGATATGGGATTGATCGGAAATGTACTGCATACGATCTATACAGGCTGTACCTGTGTGTTAATGCCGCCGCTGCGTTTCATGCAGCAACCCAAAGCCTGGCTGGAGGGTATTGCTGCCTATAAAGTTACGCATAGCGGAGGCCCCAACTTCGCCTTTGATCTTTGCGTGGAAAGGATCCCGGCAGCGGAATGCACATCGCTGGACCTGTCGTCCTGGAAGGTAGCCTACAATGGATCCGAACCTGTTCACGCAAGCACAATTGAACGTTTCTCCCGGCACTTCAGTCCTGCCGGTTTCAATGCCAATGCTTTTACGCCCTGCTACGGACTGGCGGAAGCTACTTTACTGGTGTCTGCCAAAAGCAGTCTCCGGCCGTTAACGGTGTATATAGACAAACAGGCAGCTGAGCAGGGGAGATTGCTGCCGGCAACGCAGGAGAATGAGAACGCCAAAACAGTAGTAAGCGCCGGTAAACCAGCAGACGGTATGAAGGTAAAGATCGTCTCCCTGCAGGATCAGCGGGAATGCGCTGAGCTGGAAGAAGGGGAGATCTGCATCTCCGGTGCAAGTGTCAGCAGCGGATACTGGAATAAGAACAACGATACACTCTTCTATGTATTTGGAGAGGAACACTTCCTCCGTACGGGCGACCTGGGCTTCCTGTACCAGGGTGAGCTTTTTGTTCATGGCAGAGTAAAGGAAATGCTCATTGTACGTGGTAAGAACTATTATCCTTATGATATTGAACAAGCCATTGCCAGTGCTCATGAGGCCATTGAAACCAACGGCGTAGCCGTATTTGCCCTTGACGATGACGATGCCATTGTAGTGGTGGCAGAATTAAGAAGATCACATGTACATATCGGTGACCCGGAAGCGATCATTGCCGCCATCAACAGCGCCGTCAGCGGGCAGTTCGGGATAGATCCCCGCAACATTATACTTACCACCCCGCTGGGTATTCCCCGCACTACCAGCGGTAAGCTGCAGCGCATTAAATGCAGAACACACTACCTCGAAAATACTTTTAAGATAATTGCTTCAAAAGCAGCGTTGGCCGCGCTACAGCAGGGAAGAGAAAGGAATGCGTTGCTCCTGCCACAGCTGATGGAAAGCCCGGGCTTTGCGGCTATCAAAGCTTATGTGGCAGACCTCATTGAAGTGAAGACCGGCAGCCCGCTTCCCGCCGCATTAAAAGATGAAACAGACCTGATGGCCCTGGGTGTTGATTCACTCCGCGCCATGGAGATCATCAATACCATCAACCAGGAATTAGGAATCAGCCTGGATGCTGCGAAGATCTATCAGCACAATACGCTGCTGGCGCTATGTAATACTGTTGAAGCCCTTTTATGGTTGAAAATGGAGCCGGCGCAAAGTTCCGGAAAAGAGATAACGATATGAACACGATAGCGATCATTTCCGCATTGAAGTCACACAATGTATTGCTGCGGCTGGACGGCGATCAGCTGAAGCTGTCCGGTGAAACCGGCAGCCTGCCGCCGGAATTGCTGGAAATGGTTAAATCCCGTAAGGAAGCGCTGATCTCCCTGCTGCGGAATGCAACGGCGCCCGTCACCGAAAATGTCATTCGGCCCCTTGGCAGGCAGGAGGATTATCCCGCTACAGATGCCCAGCAAAGTATCTGGGTATTACATCAGCTGGATAAAACCGGCGGCGCGTACAATATCATCACCAGCCTGCATCTGAAAGGCGAGGTGTCTGCTGATATATTGAAGAGGGCCTTTCAGTGCTCCCTCATGCGGCATGAAAGTTTACGCACGGTATTCAGGGAAGCGGATGGAAAGCTCAGGCAGGTGATCACAGACAATACTGATTTTACAGTAGCCTTCCGTGATATCAGCGCAGAAGGAACCATACATGATCACGTTACTGCGGAAGTAAAAAGGCTTACTTACCGGCGCTTTGACCTGGAAAAAGGTCCGCTCCTGGAAGTACAGCTGCTGAAATTAGCAGCACAGGAATATGCGCTCATATTGGCCATACATCACATTATCAGTGATGGCTGGTCGGTAAGGCTCCTCTTGCAGGAAATGATGCACTTTTACAGCCTGCTACGTAAAGGCGCACAGCCGGCAATTGCTTTGCCGGAGATTCAGTATAAAGACTACGCGGCCTGGTTGCTGCAACAGCTCAGCGGAGAGGCAGGTAAGCATGCACAAGCATTCTGGAAGGAACGCCTGTCAACCATACCCGATCCGCTGGATCTGCCGGCTGATCTGCCGCGGCCCGGTACCAGGTCTTTTGAAGGCGCCATTGCCCGGTTCTATACAGACGCTTCATTGTATCCCGCTATCGTTCAATATTGCCGGCAGCATAGCACAACGCCGTTTAACTTTTTTCTCAGCACCCTTTCCATCTTACTGTACAAACTATCCGGTCAGGATACCATCGTAATTGGTACGCCTGCGGCCGGACGTACACATGGTGCACTGCACCAGCAGATCGGGCTCTTTGTAAATACATTGCCGCTTACGGCCAGGGTGCAGGCGGCAGACAGCTTCGCAGCTATGCTGCAACGTATTGCGGGTGATACCATTGCAGCCTTTGAGCACCAGCACTATCCCTTTGCGCGAATAGCAGAGCAACTGGCTGTAAAATGGGACAGCGCCAGGAATCCATTGTTCGATGTAATGCTGGTATTACAGGATACGGCTATTGGCGATGGGAGAGTAGGCTTTGATCAGCAGGCCGGTTTTGCAATAGACCGGCTGGATACTTACCTGTATGGATCTGCAGCAGTAGTACACAGCAGCGCCCCTTCAAAATTCGATCTCTCCTTCGACCTCGGGAATGATCCCAATAACAGGTTCTATATGGAGATAGCATATTCCACACGCCTGTTCACTAAAGAAAGCATCATTTCGTTATATAAAGCCTACCAGCACATTATTGCCCAGGTACTGGCCAATCCGGGTATACCTGTACAATCCATTGAGCTGGCTGACCAGGAAGCGCAACGCCGCCTGCTGGAAAGCTTCAACGATACAGCAGTGCCCTATGCGCCCGGTAAAACGGTTATTGACCTGTTTGAAGAACAGGTACAACGCACACCCGAACGGCCGGCCCTCCGGTATGGATCCCGGCTATATACCTACCGTGAAGTGGATCAGTTGTCCAACCAGCTGGCGGCTTACCTTGTAACTACTTACGGCATTACTGCCGGCGAGCTGGTAGGTATACAACTGGAAAGAAGCGAGCGGATGCCGCTGTCCATCCTCGCCGTTTTAAAGGCAGGCGCAGCCTATGTGCCTATCGGTACTGATTACCCGGCAGAACGGGTGGCCTATATAGTGAAAGATGCTGCATTGAAAGTATTGATCAATGAGGATGAACTGTCAAAGTTTTTCTCTGCACAACACCGCTATTCAACAGAGCGGCTGTCAGTCAAACCTACGCAGAACGGTCTGGCCTATTGTATCTATACCTCCGGATCTACCGGCACGCCCAAGGGTGTGCTGAACAGTCACGCCGGGCTCTATAACCGCCTGCGCTGGATGGGCGACTATCTGCATGTAGACGGGAACGATGTTTTCCTGCAGAAAACGCCCTACACATTTGACGTTTCCGTGTGGGAGCTGCTGCTGCCTTTTATCACCGGCAGCGTGCTGGTGATGGCGGATCCCGGTCAGCATAAAGACCCTGCCTATCTGCAGGAGGTAATTGCAAGACACGGGGTTACCATTGCGCATTTTGTACCTTCCATGTTAGGCGCCTTCCTGCCGGATGTTAACGCAGCGAAATGCGCTTCCCTGCAGCACATCATCTGCAGCGGCGAAGAACTTCCTGCGCAGATGGTAGTGGATGTCCGCCGTAAACTGGTCAATACCCGTATTCATAACCTGTATGGCCCAACGGAGGCAGCCATCGATGTAACCGCCATTGATCTTACGGATGCAGACGTATTGCAGCACGGCGTCAGCATTGGTTACCCCATCGCCAATACAAGGATCTACATCGTGAATGATTCCCTGCAGCTGCAACCGCCGGGCATTCCCGGCGAATTGCTGATCTCCGGGGTACAGGTGGCCAATGGTTATCTCCACCTGGAAGAGCTGACGGCAGCCCGTTTCATACCCGATCCCTTTTCGCCGGGTAACCGCGTGTACCGCACGGGCGACATTGCCAAGTGGTTACCCGATGGCGCCATTCAATACCTGGGACGCAAAGACAACCAGGTAAAGATCCGGGGCAACCGTATAGAGCTGGGTGAAGTGGAAAATGCCTTATGCGCATTTCCAGGCATCCGCTCCGGTGTGGCTGCGGTCAGGGAACTGCAGGGAGAGAAGGCCCTGGTGGCCTATTTCACCGGCAGCACGCCGCTGGATGTTCCCGCACTGAAAGTGTACCTCAAAACCCGTTTGCCGGATTACATGATACCCGGCTATTACATGCAGCTGGATGAGCTGCCGCTGACTTCCAGCGGTAAGGCAGATAAGAAACGCCTGCCATTACCTGAGCTGCGCCGCAGCGCTTATGAAGCGCCCCGAAGCCAGGCAGAACAACAGCTGGCTGCGATCTGGCAACAGATACTCGGGAAGGTGCAGATAGGCCGCAAGGACAATTTCTTTGAACTGGGCGGCCATAGCCTGAAAGCCACCCGCTTAGCCAGCCAGCTAAACAGGCAACTCGGCGTCAGCATTCCGTTAACAGACCTGTTTGATCATCCCGTACTGGAAGACCAGGCGAGGCTGCTAAGCGCCACTCAGTCAGACGCCTTTGCTGCCATACCGGCTGTTGAAGAACAGCTATCTTACGCCCTTTCATCGTCCCAGCAGCGCTTATGGATCTTAAGCCAGCTGGAAGAAAGCAGCGTTGCCTATAACATGCCTGCGGTGTTTGAGCTGGAAGGTATACTGAACCTGGATGCCCTCTCCGCCGCATTTGATACGCTGATAGAAAGACATGAAAGTTTGCGTACTGCTTTCCGCGAAGCNCCGGATGGAACCATCAGGCAATACATATTACCCGCAGCATCCGGCAGCTTTCAGATCAGCTATCATGATCTGAGCCGGGAGAATGAGCGCACCATAAAAGAGAGGATACAAGGCAGCCTTTTCCAGCCATTTGACCTGGGCAGCGGTTACCTGCTACGCGCTGCGCTTTACCAGCTGGCCGCCGGCAGGTGGTTGTTCACCTATGTGATGCACCACATTATCAGTGACGGCTGGTCGATGGAAGTGCTGATCAGGGAACTGTTGCAACTGTATCACGCCTATACGCAGGGCCTTCCCAACCCGCTGCCGCCTTTACGCATCCAGTATAAAGACTATGCCGCCTGGCAGCAGGGGCAGCTGGGTACTGCAGCATCAGCATCGCATAAAGCATGGTGGCTGCAGCAGCTGGAGGGTTCATTGCCTGTATTGGAACTGCCTGCAGACAAAGCCCGTCCGGCGATAAAGACCTATCATGGCGCCAGGTTGATCCGCCGGATAGCGCCTTCAGCTGCGAAAGCATTCAGCGCCTTATGCAGGTCTGCAGACAGTACCTTATTCACCGGTCTGCTGGCACTTGTAAAGGCCTTATTATACCGTTATACGGGCCAGGAAGATATGATCATCGGCAGTCCCGTAGCAGGCAGGGAGCACAGCGACCTGGAAGACCAGATCGGTTTTTATGTGAACACCCTGCCATTAAGAACCCGCTTCAGCGGAAGGGACAGCTACCTGCAACTGTTATCACATGTAAGACAAACCACCCTGGATGCCTACCGGCATCAGGCTTACCCCTTCGATGCACTGGTGGAAGCGTTGGACCTGCAACGTGATCTGAGCCGCAATGCTTTGTTCGATGTGCTGGTGGCATTACAGCACGGAACAACTGCTTCCCTGGTGCAGGAAGGTTTTGCAGGCCTGGAGGTGAGGGAATATGATGGCCTGCGGCAGGATAGTAAGTTTGACCTGCAGTTCAGTTTTATTGAATCAGGATCTCAGCTGCAGCTGCATATCATTTACAACACAGATCTCTATTACAGCAGCACGATATCCCGCCTGGCCCGTCACCTGGAACAACTGCTGGCTGCAGTAACAGCTGATCCCGCAAGGCCCATTTCGGCTTTAACCTACCTGGATAAGGCGGAACAGCAAACCATCCTGAACTTTAATCACCATCATAGCGCCCCGCCGCCTGCTACCCTGGTGGCTGCTTTTAAACAAACGGTAGCGCAACATCCTGATGCCACTGCCTTGGTATTTGAGCAAACACAGATCAGCTACCATGAACTGGACCAGGCGTCCGATCAGCTGGCAGGCTATCTGCTGGCTGGCTGTCAGCTTCGTGCAGGCGACCTCGTAGCCATACAACTGGAGCGGAGCGAATGGATGATCATTGCACTCTGGGGCGTACTGAAATCCGGCGCTGCTTTTGTACCTGTTGATCCGGCATACCCTAAGGAGCGCATTGATTATATGATCGCCGACAGCGGATGCCGCCTGGTGTTTGACCAGGAAGCGCTGATGAGGTTCAGGGCGCAGCGCGACAACATCCATCCAACACCCGCAGAACGCAACACACCGGAAGATTGCTGTTACGTGATCTATACCTCCGGCTCTACCGGCCGTCCCAAAGGAGTAATGATACCGCATGCTGCATTGTATCATTACATCAGCACCATTGGTAAAGCTTATGGCATTTCAGCGAACGAGCGCATACTGCAGCTATCCAACTTTGCTTTTGATGCAGCGGTAGAACAGATCATGCTCAGCATGTTACATGGCGCCTGCCTCTATGTGCCCCGCCAGGAGCTGATCACCGATACGGCCGCGTTGAGCGCTTACATAGCAGGCCATGGTATCACCCACCTGCATACCGTACCCACGCTTTTGCAGCACATTGATTACAGCCAGGCAACATCATTGAAACGGGTGGTGTCTGCAGGAGAACCTTGTCCGCCTTCACTGCTGCAGAAGGTAGGAGCGCAGATCGATTTCTATAACAAGTACGGGCCTACGGAAGCAACTATTTCCGCTACCTTGTACAAGGCGGCAGGCAGAGATCTTCATAGCGGCACCATTCCTATTGGCCGGCCGCTCAACAACAGCCGGGTATATATTCTCAATGAACAGGGCGCCTTACAGCCGGTAGGCGTACCCGGGGAGATCTGTATTGGTGGCCACAGCCTGGCAGATGGCTATTTGCATCAGCCCGCGTTAACAGCAGAGAAATTTGTTGCAGATCCTTATCATCCCGGACAGCGTATTTACCGTACCGGGGATGTGGGTAAATGGCAGGAAGACGGCAACATCCTGTTCCTGGGAAGGAAGGATGACCAGGTGAAAATACGCGGTCACCGTATTGAGCTGGGAGAGATCAGCCAGACGCTGCAGGAATATCCCGGCGTATCTTCAGCAGTAAGCACCGTTGTGAAAGATAACAGTGGAGAAAGTATGCTGGTGGCTTACGTTGTCAGCGCATCCACACTTCATACAGATGATCTGCGCAGCTGGCTGAGGGCCAGACTGCCGCAATATATGCAGCCGGCTCATATCATACAGCTGGAGGCGCTGCCGCTTTTACCCAACGGTAAACTGGACAAGCGGGCATTACCTGCACCGCAAACCGCAGCAAGGGAATACATTGCGCCGCGTAACAGCCTTGAAGCGCAGCTGGTTCACATTTGGCAGGAAATACTGGCTAAAGACCAGGTAGGCGTAAAAGACAATTTCTTTGAACTGGGTGGTCATAGCCTGAAAGCCACCCGCCTGGCCAGCCGGCTGTCTAAAACATTTGATGTAAAGATCGCTTTAAAAGATCTGTTCAGTCATACTACACCGGAAGAGCAGGCCAGGCTGATCGCCGCATCACAGCAGGAGATGTATGCTGCCATACCGGCGGTACGGCAGCAGGCATCCTATGCACTGTCATCTTCGCAGCGCCGCCTCTGGGTATTAAGCCAGTTTGAAGAAGGCAGTGTAGCCTATAACATGCCGGGCATATTTGAGCTGGAAGGCCCCCTGGACAGAACGGCGCTGGCAAAATCATTTGATACGCTTATTGAACGGCATGAAAGCCTTCGCACGGTCTTCCGCGAAACGCCGGATGGTGAGATCAGGCAATACATACTGCCTGTATCCGCTACCGGCTTTGAGGTACGCTATCATCCTGATGCGCGGACAGTACAAACAAACCTGTATCAACCGTTCAACCTGGGCCAGGGCCCCCTGTTGCGGGCAGACCTTTACCAAACGGGCACCGATCAATGGCTGTTGGCATATGCCATGCACCACATTATCAGCGATGGCTGGTCGATGGAAGTATTGATCAAAGAACTGCTGCAATTGTACCATGCCTATGCGCAGGGGCAATCTGTATTATTGGCGCCTTTGCGCATCCATTACAAAGACTACGCTGCCTGGCAGCAGGAACAACTGCTGTCTGTTGATTTCCGGCAACACAGGCAATACTGGCTTGAACAGTTCAGCGGTGAAGTACCGGTGCTTGAACTGCCTGCCGACAAACCCCGCCCGGCTGTAAAAACCTATCATGGCGACACGATATATAAACAGCTGGATACAGCTGTTATAAACGGCTTGCAACAGCTCTGCGAATCATCAGGCAGCACTTTGTTCATGGGGCTTCTGGCCGCGGTTAAAGTTTTATTATACCGTTATACGGGCCAGGAAGACATCATCGTCGGCAGCCCGGTAGCCGGCCGTGATCACAGCGACCTGGAAGAGCAGATCGGTTTTTATGTGAACACACTGGCACTAAGAACGCAGTTCAGCGGAACGGATACTTATGAGCAGTTGTTATCCCGTGTAAAGCAGGTAAGTCTTCATGCCTATGAGCACCAGTCCTATCCCTTTGACGCGCTGGTAGATGAGCTGCAACTGCAGCGGGATCTGAGCCACAGCGCGCTCTTTGACGTGATGCTGGTATTGCAGCATGCATCCAGCGCGGCACTGGTGGAAGAAGGGTTCAGCGGCCTGAAAGTAAGGGCGCACAAAGGCCTGCAGCAGGGCAGCAAGTTTGATCTGCAATTTACATTTGTAGTATCCGGGGAGCAGCTGCAGCTGTATATCAATTACAATACGGATATTTTCCACAACAGCACTATAACACGGTTGTCACATCACCTGGAGCAATTGCTGGCCGCTATCATTGCCGCGCCGCAGCAACCCATTGCCACGCTGTCTTACCTGGATGCAGCAGCACAAACGCTGTTACTGGATACCTTCAACGCAACAGCCGTGCCCTATGATGCATCCGGCACCGTTGTGGATCTTTTGGAAGCGCAGGTGCTGCGCAGCCCCGATCATACTGCATTGTTATTTGAAGGCCGGTCATTCAGTTATCAGCAACTGAACGGACTGTCAAACCAGCTGGCACATTACCTGAGCGCTACGTACCAGGTAGGAAAGGAGGACCGTGTTGCCATCCGGCTGGATCGCAACGAGTGGCTGGTGATCTCCCTGCTGGGCGTACTGAAATCAGGCGCCGCTTATGTGCCCATTGATCCTGCCTACCCGCAGGACCGCATTGACTATATCCTGGAAGACAGCAGCTGCAAAGTATTGCTGGATGAAAGAGCGCTGCATAAATTCCTTTTACAGGCAGAAAAGTACAGCCAGTCTAATCCGGGACTGCCCATCATGCCGGAAGATCTTGCCTATGTAATCTATACCTCCGGTTCTACCGGCCGTCCAAAAGGCGTGATGATCACGCATGGTAATGTTTCCGCTTTCATGGATTGGTGTAAGCGGGAGTTCGGCGCCTCCTCCTACGAGATTGTGCTGGGCGTTACGTCCATTTGTTTTGATCTGTCTGTCTTCGAGATCTGCTACACCCTGGTAAGCGGCAAACAGCTGCGGTTACTGACAGACGCATTGTCCATACCGCAATACCTGGACAGCCCGGCGCCCCTGCTCTTAAACACGGTTCCCAGCGTAGTTAACAGCCTGCTTGCCACCGGCGCCAACCTGAGCCGGGTACATGTACTGAATATGGCCGGTGAGCCGGTTGCGCAGGCAACGCTGCGGCAGCTGGACTGTGAACGGATGGAAGTAAGGAACCTCTACGGGCCTTCTGAAGATACTACCTACAGCACCTGCTACCGTTTAAAGAACGATGACAACATATTGATCGGCCGCCCGATCTCCAATACGCAGGTATATATCCTGAACGATCATCATCAGCTGCAGCCGTTAGGCATAGCAGGAGAGATCTGCATTTCCGGATCCGGCCTGGCACGCGGTTATTTAAATCAAACGGAGCTGACGGCAGCTAAGTTTGTTCCTCACCCCTTTATAGCCGGTGAACGCCTCTATAAAACAGGCGATCTTGGTAAGTGGCTGCCAGACGGCAACCTTGTTTTCCTGGGAAGGAAAGATGACCAGGTGAAAATACGCGGCTATCGCGTTGAGCCGGGCGAGATCAGCCAGCTGCTGCAGGATTACCCGGGTATATCGTCTGCCACTGTTGTTGCCATTAAAGACAGTAGCGGAGATTATGTACTGGCAGCCTATTTCGCAGGTGAAGCCAACCTGCATGCAGCAGATCTGCGCAGCTGGCTCGCTGCGAAGCTGCCGCATTATATGCAGCCGGCGCACTTCATCCGGCTGGAAGCATTGCCTTTATTACCCAATGGTAAGCTGAATAAAAAAGCATTGCCTGCCCCCGAGGCAGCAGGAAGGGAATACATTGCGCCCCGGAATGAGCTGGAAGCCCGATTGGTGCAGATCTGGCAGGATATTCTTGGAAAAGCGGAGATAGGCGTGAAAGATCACTTCTTTGAGCGGGGGGGCCACAGTCTGAAAGCTACCCGTTTAGCCAGCCAGCTATCCAGGGTATTCCATGTAAAGATAGCGCTGAAAGACCTTTTCAATCATCCCGTACTGGAAGACCAGGCAAAGCTGGTGGCCGTATCACAGCAAAGCGTATTCACGGCCATTCCGGCGCTAGGGGAGCAGGAATCTTATGTCTTGTCTTCCGCGCAACGCCGCCTCTGGGTGTTAAGCCAGTTTGAAGAAGGCAGCGTGGCTTACAATATGCCCGGCCTGTTTGAATTTGAAGGCACGCTGGATGCCGCCGCATTGTCCAGGTCATTCGAAACACTGATCCAACGGCATGAAATACTTCGCACAGTCTTTCGTGAAACAACAGATGGAGAAATCAGGCAGTACATTTTACCTGCAACAGAGACCGGCTTTAAGATCAACTATCACGATCAGGGCCAGGAGCTGCAGATCAACCTTTCCCAGCCATTTAACCTGGGCACCGGCCCCTTGTTAAGGGCAGACCTTTACCCAACAGGTCCCGGCAAATGGCTGTTCACTTACGTCATGCACCACATCATCAGCGATGGCTGGTCCATGGAAGTATTGATCAGGGAACTGCTGCAACTATACCAGGCATATGTGCAGGGACAACCGGATCCCTTGCCGCCTTTACGTATTCACTATAAAGATTACGCTGCCTGGCAGCAGGAACAGCTGCAATCTGATAATGCCCGGCAACACAAGGAGTACTGGCTGCAGCAGTTCAGTGACGGGCTGCCGGTACTGGAGCTTCCTGCCGAAAAACCCCGCCCAGCGGTAAAGACCTACCATGGCGCCAGCATGCATAAACAACTGGAAGCGGGTATTGCAGACGGCTTGAATGCCCTGTGCCAATCGTCCGGCAGCACGCTGTTCATGACGCTTTTGGCAGCGGTTAAAGTTTTATTATACCGTTATACGGGACAGGAAGATATCATCATCGGCAGCCCGGTAGCAGGTCGCGGGCACAGCGACCTGGAAGACCAGATCGGTTTTTATGTAAACACACTGGCATTAAGAACGCAGTTCAGCGGAACAGATACCTATCTGCAATTGTTGGCGCGCATTAAACAGGTCACCCTGGATGCCTATGAACATCAGTCCTATCCCTTTGATGCCCTGGTAGATGAACTGCATTTGCAAAGAGATACGAGCCGCAGCGCCCTGTTTGATGTAATGCTGGTATTGCAGCACGGATCCGGCGCTTCGCTCCTGGATAAAGCATTGAACGGCCTGCAGGTGAAAGCGCTTGAAAGTACACGGGAGCAAAGCAAGTTTGATCTGCAGTTTAATTTCATAGCAACAGCAGAAGGGCTCAGTGTAAGGCTGCACTATAACACCGATATTTACCATAAGGAAATCGCTACGCAGCTGCTGAACCACCTGAGCCAGTTGTTGTCTGCTATCATCGCTGATCCCGTAAGACCTATTGCAACAATACCCTGCTTAAGTGCAGCAGAACAACAAACTATTTTACAATTCAATAAAGCCCTTGCCCCGGCCACTGATACTACGATCATTGCAGCATTTGAGCAAACGGCAGCGCAAACTCCGGATCACATTGCCCTGGTATTTGAGCAGACGCGCCTTACGTACCGCGAACTGGACAAGGCATCCAACCAGCTTGCCAGGTACCTGCAGCAAACTTACCGGCTGACAGCCGATGACCTGGTAGCCATACAGCTGGAGCGCAGTGAATGGATGATCATATCCCTGCTGGCCGTACTGAAAGCCGGCGCTGCATTTGTTCCGATAGATCCCGGCTATCCCGTAGAGCGGATCAACTATATAGTAACCGACAGCCGCTGCAGGCTGATCCTCGATGATAGGGAACTCCAGAAGTACCGGCCCAAGGCTTTTGCTGATGAAGCGTTAGAGCCTGTCGCTACTACAACAGATCTTGCCTATGTGATCTACACATCCGGCTCTACCGGTCATCCCAAGGGCGTAATGATATCGCACGGCGCTTTATACAACTATATCGCAGCTATTGGCAGCGAATATGGTATTGACAACCGGGAACGCATTCTGCAGATCTCCAACTTTGCATTTGACGCTGCCGTAGAACAGATCATGCTCAGCATATTGCACGGCGCCTGCCTTTATATACCTAACCGCCAGCTGGCAACGGATACGGCAGGACTGACGGATTATATCGCAGATAACGGCATTACGCACCTGCACACCGTACCTGCTTTATTACAGCATATAGACTTTGCAAAAGCAGGCAGTCTGAAACGGGTGGTGTCTGCAGGAGAGGAATGTCCGCCGTCCTTACAGCAAAGGGTATCGGAAAGCACGGCTTTCTACAATAAGTACGGCCCCACGGAAGCAACGATATCTGCTACGCTTTACAAGGCAGAAAGCGGACAGGCAGATCAGCAGAAAGTGCCTATCGGGCAACCCCTCCGCAATAGCCGGGTCTATATTTTAAATGACCATGATCAGCTGCAGCCCACCGGCGTAGCAGGAGAGATCTGCATTGCAGGCAACAGCCTGGCCCGTGGATATTTACATCAGCCTGCACTCACTGCAGCGCGTTTCGTTCCCGATCCTTTTCAGCCTGGCCAGCTGATGTACCGTACCGGCGATATTGGCAAGTGGCGGGCAGATGGCAACATGGTGTTCCTGGGCAGGAAAGATGACCAGGTGAAGATCCGTGGCCACCGCATAGAGCCGGGCGAAATAGCCCACGCGCTGCAGGCCCACCAGGATATATCCGGCGCCGTAGTGATCGCCGTCAAGGACAGCAGCGGAGATAATATGCTGGTGGCATACCTGGTGAGCGCCCTTACGCTGGATAGTGCCCACTTGCGCAGCTGGCTCGCTTCCCGGCTTCCGCATTATATGCTGCCAGCGCATTATATACAGCTGGAAGCCCTGCCTTTATTACCCAATGGTAAGCTGAACCGGAAAGCATTACCCCTTCCGGGTGCTGACGCCCAAACCGCCAGCACTGCCTATGTAGCGCCCCGCAACCCCGTAGAGGTACAACTGGTGCAGATATGGCAACAGATCCTGGGACGTGAACAGATAGGTGTGCGGGAGTAACTTTTTTCGAAATTAGGTGGACACAGCCTCAAGGCTACGCACCTTATCAGCCAGGTACAGAAAGAATTTGGCGTAAGTGTAAAAATAAAGGACGTGTTTATGAACCCCACTATTGAAACAGTGGGAGAGCTGATCAGGGCAGGTATCTGGCTGGAACGCCCAAAGAACAATAGTAAAGAAGACAGAATCCTTGTTGAAATATGAACAACATCGTTAAGCTGATCCTTGAATTGGCCGATCAGCAGATAAATATCTTCCTGGAGGATGGCAAACTGAAAATAGATGCCCCCAACGGTATCGCATTGGATGCCGTTATCTCCAGGATAAAGGCCCACAAGGATGAAATAATTGAATACTTATCCGGTAACCGGGCGGTTGTTGAAATCGCCCCTGCGCCGGTCAGCGAAGCATATGTGCTGTCATCTTCCCAGCGCCGCCTCTGGGTATTGAGCCAGTTTGAAAATGGCAGCCTGGCCTATAACATTCCCGCTGTATTTGAGTTTGACGGCATGCTGGACATGGGCGCGCTCTCCGCTGCATTTGATGCCCTGATAGAACGGCATGAAAGCCTGCGCACCGTATTCCGCACTAGTGCAGACGGCGCTGTCCGTCAATACATTTTACCCGCGGCAGCACTGGGTTTCAGGATCGGTTACCACGACTTTACCACGAAAGACCAGGACCGCCTGCGGGAAGTGATACAAAGCAACCTGTCGCAGTCATTCGATCTCGCTACCGGTCCCCTGTTAAAGGCAGATCTTTACCAGACAGGCCTTGGCAAATGGTTTTTCAGTTATGTCATGCACCACATCATCAGTGATGGCTGGTCTATGGAAGTGCTGATCAAAGAACTGCTGCAACTGTACCAGGCTTATGTACAGAACCGTTACAGCCCGCTGTCGCCCTTACGCATACACTACAAAGATTATGCGGTATGGCAGCAGGAGCAGTTAAAGTCTGCAGACGCGCAACGGCATAAAGCGTACTGGCTGCAACAGTTCAGCGGAGAACTACCGGTGCTGGAACTCCCGGCCGATAAACCGCGTCCACTGGTAAAGTCCCACAATGGCGCCAGCATACACAGGCAGCTGGAAGCTGCCATCACCAGCGGTTTAAGAGCCTTATGCCAGTCGTCTGACAGCACCCTGTTCATGGGCCTGCTGGCCGCCGTGAAAGTGCTGTTATACCGCTATACAGGGCAGGAAGATATCATTATCGGCAGCCCGGTAGCGGGCCGTGAACACAGCGACCTGGAAGACCAGATCGGGTTTTATGTGAACACACTGGCACTCAGAACGCAGTTCAGCGGAACAGACAGTTTTCAGCAATTATTGTCCCGTATAAAACAGGTTACCCTGGATGCTTACGAGCACCAGTCTTATCCCTTTGACGCCCTGGTGGAAGAACTTGACCTGCAGCGCGACCTGAGCCGCAGTGTATTGTTTGATGTAATGCTGGTGTTACAGCACCAGTCCAGCAGCGCACTGGTAGAGAAAGGATTGCACGGCCTGCAGATCAGGGCCTGCGATGAGTTGCCCCAGACGGCGAAGTTTGACCTGCAGTTCAGTTTTGTAGAAACCGGCGATCAGCTGGCACTGCATCTTAACTACAATACCGATATATATCACGAGGCCGCAATAACACAACTGCTGACTCACTTTGAACAGTTGTTGTCTGCCATCGTTGCCGCCCCGCAGCAACCCATTGCCACGCTGTCTTACCTGGATGCGGCAGAGCAAACGCTGTTACTGGAAACCTTCAATGATACCGCTGTGCCCTATGCACCGGATAGAACGGCAATAACACTGTTTGAAGAACAGGTGTTACGTACGCCGGATCACACTGCGCTTTTGGTGGATGAGAAAACCTTCAGCTACCGCGAATTGAATGAGATGGCGAACCGCCTGGCGCATTACCTGCAACAAACCTATGCCGTTACGCCGGATGACCTGGTAGGGATCAGGCAGGAGCGGAATGAATACCTGGTGGTTTCCTTACTGGGCGTGCTGAAATCCGGTGCAGCCTATGTACCCATAGATCCCGGTTATCCGCAGGAGCGGATAGACTATATCGTGGCAGACAGCAGGTGTAAAGTGGTGCTGGATGATAAGGAACTGCAGCGTTTCCTGGCTAAGGCTGCTGCCTGTAGTACAGCAGATCCTTCAGTCGCCATACAACCCGGTAGCCTCGCATATATCATTTATACATCCGGCTCTACCGGCCGTCCCAAAGGCGTTATGATCACCCAGGGCAATCTTGCTGCATTTATGGACTGGTGCAAACGCGAATTCGGCCAGTCTGACTACGAAGTGGTGATGGGTGTTACGTCCATTTGTTTTGACCTCTCTGTCTTCGAGATCTTCTATACGCTGGTCAGCGGTAAACAGCTGCGGCTTTTGCCCGATGCATTATCCATACCGCAATACCTGAACAGCCCGTTGCCGTTATTGATCAACACCGTACCAAGTGTGATCAGCAGCCTGCTCGATTCAGGTGCGGATCTCAGCCGGGTGAATGTGTTGAACATGGCTGGCGAACCGATCCCCTTATCCATTATCCGCCAGCTGGATTGCGAACGGATAGCCGTAAGGAACCTGTACGGACCCTCCGAGGATACAACCTATAGTACTGTTTTCCGGCTGGGTAATGATGAGAAGATATTGATAGGCAGGCCTGTCTCCAATACCCGCATCTATATTCTGAACGATCATCACCAGCTGCAGCCAGCGGGCGTGGCAGGGGAGATCTGTATCTCCGGATCGGGCCTTGCGCGCGGCTATTTATACCAGCCGGAATTAACCGCCGCGAAGTTTATTCCACATCCGTTCATGGCAGGTGAGCGCCTCTATAAAACAGGGGATCTTGGCAAATGGCTGCCTGACGGCAACATAGCCTTCCTGGGCAGGAAAGACGACCAGGTGAAGATCCGCGGTTACCGTATAGAACCAGGCGAGATTGCCAGGGTGCTGGAGGATTACACAGGTGTATCTGCGGCAGTGGTCACTGCCGGGAAAGATGCCAATGATGATAAGATGCTGGTAGCATATGTGGTTGGTCCTTCGGCACTGGATGTAACCGCGCTCCGTTCATGGCTGAACGGCAAGCTTCCGCATTATATGCAGCCGGCGAACATCATCCGTCTGGATGCATTGCCTTTACTGCCCAATGGAAAGCTGAACAGGAAAGTATTGCCACATCACGCTGCCGGCAATGCGGCAGCAAAGGAATACATAGCGCCGGCTAACCCCGTGGAAGAGCGCCTGGTGCAGGTATGGCAGGAGATCCTGGGTAAGGAGAGAATAGGGGTGACCGACAATTTTTTTGAGCTGGGCGGCCATAGCCTGAAGGCGATCTCACTCTTGTCGGTGATCCACCGCGAGTATGGTATCTCCATCAATGTACAGGCTTTGTTCAGACAGCCTACTATCAGGAACCTGGCAGATCATATAGCAAATGCCGCCTGGCTGGAGAGTAACAACACCAGCCCTGCAATTGAAAAAATAATTATCTGAGTTATGGAAATAGTTGCATTCGTTAAAGGATTACGCGAAAAAGGAATAGCCGTTAAGCTGGCCGGAGACCAACTCGAAGTATTGATGCTGAAGGACGGTGTTGATGCAGATACCATTGCCCTGCTGAAGCAACATAAGCAGGAAGTGATAGCATACCTGTCTTCCATTACCCGGACACATAGTTTCAAAGACATTCCCCGGGTGGCGGTGGCTGCTTCCTATGCCGTGTCTAACGCTCAGCTCAGGCTCTGGCTGGAATCGCAATCAGCCGCCGCTTCTATTGCCTATCATATTCCATTCCAGCTTGTTCTTCACGGCGAATACGATACAGCCTGCCTGCAGGCCGCGGTGAACTATGTGGTTGACCGGCATGAGATCCTGCGTACCGTGTTCAGGCTGGATGATCAGCATGAGCTGCGGCAGTACATCCTTCCCAGGGCTGATATGCGCTTTGAGGTACCCTGCCTGGACTACAGTAATGATACAGCGCCCCTGGAAGCTATACGTAATTACATTATACAGGATCATTCGCTTTTATTCAGCCTGGAAGAGGGCCCGCTCATCAGGGCGGCCATCCTGCAGGCAGCCCCTGATCATTATGTGTTTTACTGTAACATGCATCACATTATCTGCGATGCATGGTCAATACCTGTTTTAAAGAAGGAGATCCTGGCAGCTTATAACGCTATTAAAGCAGATCAGTCTCCCGACCTGCCGCCCCTGGAAATACAGTATAAAGACTACGCGGCCTGGTATCAGCAGCAGCTCAGGGAGCGGGCGCTGTTGCAGCAACAGGCCTACTGGCTAAGCCAGTTAAGCGGTGAACTGCCCGTACTGGATTTCCCAACCAGGCAGACGCGGCCACCGGTTAAAACATATAACGGGGCTACCCTCAAAACATTTATTGGCCCTGATGTAAGCGCTCAGCTGAAAACATACGCGCGGAATAACAATGGTTCCCTTTTCATGGTGGTATTAAGCGCACTGCATGTTATACTGAGCCGTTACACCGGCGCCGACGATATTATTATCGGCAGCCCCTTTGCAGCCCGTGAGCATATCAGCCTGAAAGACCAGGTAGGATTTTATACCAATACACTGGCCTTGAGAAATACGCTGGAAGCAGGAGACAGCTTCGATGACTTTTTCCGTAAAGTATGGAAGACCGTGCTGGATGCTCATGCCAACCAGCAATATCCTTTTGAGCAGCTGGTAAAAGACCTGCGGATTAAAAAGGACACATCCCGTAATCCGCTCTTTGATGTAATGCTGGTAGTGAGCAACAGTGATCAGGCGGCGGAAAGAACGGTTGCCCCGGAAGATATTGACCGCATTGTTGCAGACACCGGTGGCAGCAGCAAATTTGACATGCTGATCTATGTAGAAGAGCTGAACGACCTGTTGACTTTCAGGGTAGAGTATAATACCGATCTCTATGAGGCAACATTGATCCGCCAGTTTATGGAGCATTTTAAGCTGCTGCTCAACAGGATACTGGCATCACCATCTACGCCTTTGTCTGCTATCAATTACCTGTCTGCAGCAGAAAGCGTGATCCGGTCTGCCATAGATGCCAGTGCTTATCGCAAAGAAGGTGTGATCAGGTATTTTGAAGAGCAGGTGTTGAAAACGCCGGAGCAGATCGCCCTGCAGTTTGAAGAACAGACTTATACCTATCGTGCGGTCAACGAACAGGCCAACCAGCTGGCCCATTGCTTAAGACAACAATACAAGGTATTGCCTCAGGCAAAGGTAGGTGTGCTGCTGGGTCGTTCGCACCTGAATGTGGTGGCTATGACGGGCATTATGAAATCAGGCGCCTGTTATGTGCCCATTGATCATAAATACCAGGAAGACCGGATTAAGTACATACTGGAGGATGCAGGAATACAATTAATTGTATCCACAACGGCATTGCTGCCGCCCGGAACAGCTGCCGCTTACAATGTACTATACCTGGACACTTTTGAAGGCGCTGCCTGGACGGCGGCCAATCCCGGACCGGTCAATGTTCCGGATGATCCGTCCTTTGTTATCTATACTTCTGGCTCTACCGGTAAGCCTAAAGGTGTTGTGCAAACGCATCGTATGCTGAATAACCTGATCCAGTGGAACATACATCATTCGGGGATAGACAGCGGCCTGCGCCTGTTGCAATACAATTCTTTCAGCTTCGATGTGTCTGTACAGGATTGCTGGTTCACACTATGCAGCGGAGGTACATTGTTTATTACACCGGAGCATTTAAAAGCAGATTTTGCATTACTGTCCGCTTACATTGTTGAACATGCAATAGCAATCCTGTCTTTCCCTTTCTCAGCCCTCAGCAGCTTCTTTGATGCGCTGACGCCGGCATTCATTGCGGACAACAAGATACAGCACATACTTTCTTCCGGCGAGCAGCTTACCCTCAACAGGAACCTGGAAGCGTTCCTGCGGCAGCTGCCCCACGTTAAATTACATAACCACTATGGTCCTTCCGAAACACATGTGGTGACCAGCTATACCATGAGCAGCGGAGCACAGGAGCTGCTTAGCTATGTACCTATCGGTAAGCCGCTGCCCAATACACATATCTGCCTCCTTGACAAACACCTGCAGCCGGTGCCGCCAATGGTAACCGGGGAGGTGTATGTTGGCGGTGAGCACCTGGCAGCCGGCTACCTGAATTTGCCCGAACTGACAGCAGAACGCTTTGTATACCATCAGCAGGAGCGCCTTTATAAGACCGGCGATCTCGCCTGTCTTGACTATACCGGGAACCTGGTTTACCTGGGCCGTAATGATGACCAGGTAAAGCTGAGAGGCTACAGGATAGAGCTCTCGGAAATAAAGCACGTACTGTTGTCCCAGGAAGGCATCAGCCAGGCCTATGTGGATGTGGTGAAGCAGCACGGCGAATCTGTACTGGCCGCCTATGTGGTAAGCATCGCCACCATTGACAGGCAGGCCCTGAGAAAACGCCTGGCCAAAGCCCTGCCGGATTATATGGTGCCTGCTTACCTGGTGGAGGTAGATGCGTTGCCCTTAAACTCCAACGGCAAAACAGATAAGAGCAGGCTGCCTGCAATAGGTAATCACCTGTTGTCTTCCAATGCCTATGTACCCCCCGCAACAACAGTGGAAAAACAACTGGTGCTGATCTGGGAAGAGATCCTGAAGCGCGGCAACATCGGTATTACCGACAACTTTTTTGAGCTGGGCGGACATTCCCTGCACATTACCCGCATGCTGTACCGGATCAACAGCGTCTTTGATATCAAGCTGCAAATGAAAGCGGTATTTGCAGCGCAGCATATACAGGAACTGGCGCAGGCGGTAGAAGAAGAAATAGTGTTCAGGCGCGGCATCCTGGCAAATCCCGAAAACACAATACTGAACGAGAAAAATTCTGAAATATGGGAGATCTGATCATAAAACAGCAACTGACGAAATTAATCCAGGCGGGTATCGCCTTTGAAGCGGCCGGGGATAAACTCCTGGTAAAGGGAGATCTGAGCCTTGTAAGTGATGAAGACAGGCTGTTCCTGAAAGCGCATAAGGCGGCGATCATCGCATTGATCGAACAGCAAACCCGTGAAGTGCCCAGGGTGCAGCGGGTAAGCGCTGCTGTGCCCAGGCCTCTGTCATTTTCCCAGCAAAGCCTGTGGCTGCTGGATAAAATCAATGAAGGCAGCAATCATTATAACCTCACCTCCGCCTTTAAGCTGAAAGGCAAGGTGAACTATGATGCGCTGGACCGGACTTTTTTAACCATTCTGCAAAGGCATGAAAGCCTGCGTAGTATTTTCCTGGTGGATGCATCCGGTGAGCCTGTACAGCAGGTACAAAATATCAGCCAGTATCAAATAACAGTAGAAGTGCTGGACCCTTCGCTGGAAAGCGCTGAACTGCAGCTTGGCCGCATCATCCGCGAAGAAACCCGCCGCATCTTTGATCTGACCAAAGATCTCCTGCTGAAAGTACGCCTGCTGAAGATCAGCGCAGAAGAGCATGTCCTGATCGCAAATATGCATCACATCGCTTCAGATGGATGGTCTGCCGGGATACTGGTGAACGAGATCAATGCGCTATATACCAGCTACGTCAAAGGGGAACCCAATCCCTTACCCGGGTTAAGCATACAGTATTCAGATTATGCCTGGTGGCAACGGCAATGGCTGAAGGGAAAAGTGCTGGAAGAACACACCACTTACTGGAAGCAGCAGCTGGCCGGTTTGCCTTTGCTCCATAACCTGCCGCTGGATAAGCCGAGGCCTGTTATGCAAAGCTTTAAAGGTGATACTTACAATTCCTACCTCCCTAAAGCGCTGCTCAATGCTTTGTATGAGCTGTGCCAGGCAGAATCTGCCTCCCTGTTTATGGGCATTCATGCGGCTTTCAGCACATTACTGGCCAGGTACAGCAATGAAACGGATATTGTGGTAGGCTGCCCTATCGCCAACCGCGAACAGGCGGAAACAGCCAACCTGGTAGGCTTTTTCATGAACCTGCTGGTGTTAAGAAGCAACCTTTCTGAAAGGCCTGGTTTCAGAGCCCTGTTAAGGCAAAGTAAACAGATGCTGGAGGCCGCCTATCAGCATCAGCAGATGCCTTTTGAAAAACTGGTAGAGGAATTAAACGTGAAGCGTACGCTCAGTCATAATCCTTTATTCCAGGTGATGCTGGCGCTGCATAACAATCAGCCGGCAACATTCTCTTTGCCTGAGCTGGTGATGGAACCCGCCAATTACCTGCCCGGCAGCAGCGCCAAATATGATCTTAGCCTGAACATTACCGAGAAAGCAGATGGCCTGCTGCTATCATGGGAATACAATGTAGACCTCTTTGAAAAGGATACTATCGTCCGTATGGCAGATCATTTCGGGTCGTTACTGGCAGGGCTGCTGGCTGATCCCGACGAAAATGTCTTTAACATCGGCATGGTTGGCGAAAAAGAAGCGGCCAATATCTATCAGCACCTGAAAGGTCAGACGCTGCCATTGGATGGTAAGGCAATAAGCGCCATCGGCGGCTTTGATCAGCAGTTGCAGCGCATACCTGCGGCAACGGCGATCATCTGCAATGATGTTCCCTGCAGCTATCAGCAACTGGGAGAGCAGGTGGCATCCATTGCACGTTTATTATCAGCCCGCGGTGTGCAGCGCGGTGACAGTGTTGGGCTTTATCTGCTGCGTAGCCCCGAACTGGTAGCCAGCATCTTTGCCTGCTTTAAACTGGGTGCAGCCTATATTCCATTAGATCCTGTATACTCTTCTGACAGGATCGGCCAGATCATAGCAGATGCGCAGCCTAAGTGTATTGTGACACTGGAACCGCTGAAGGAACAATATTTAAAAGTTGAAACAGCAGCGCAGTTTGTTTACCTGGATAAGGCCGGTTTCCCCGAAACAGCTGCAGCAATACCATCCATATACGAAGACAGCCATGCAGCATATATCATCTTTACTTCCGGTACCACTGGAAAGCCAAAAGGCATTGAGGTAACACAGGGAAATTTAAGCAACCTGCTCAAAGCGCTGGACCTCTCCTTTGGCAGTGATGCAACACAGCGGTGGTTAGCCCAGACGAGTATCAATTTCGATATTTCCGTCCTGGAACTGATCTGGACCATCTCCAGGGGCCATACCGTCGTGCTGCAGCAAACCAATCCTTTTAAGCTGCTGCCGGCAGATCGCCTGCAGCCTGCCAGGAAAATGGATTTCAGCGTTTTGTTCTTTGGTGCAGACAAGCAGGAAGGTAATAAATATGACCTGCTGCTGGAAACCGCAAAATTTGCAGACAGGCATGACTTCAAAGCCATATGGACGCCGGAACGTCACTTCGGTGAGTTTGGCGGTGCATTTGCAAGTCCGTCTGTACTGGGTGGGGCACTGGCTGCTGTTACCCAACGGCTCAGCATACGTGCAGGCAGTGTGGTGCTGCCTTTGCACGATCCCGTCAGGGTGGCGGAAGAATGGTCCATCATCGATAATCTCAGCAATGGCAGGATAGGCCTGAGCATTGCTTCCGGCTGGCACCCCAATGATTTCGTATTGGCCAGCGATAGTTATCGTAACCGTCACCAGGAGATGAGGGAGAAAATAACCGAATTAAAGGAACTTTGGGCCGGAAACCCTGTAATACGCAAGAACGGTGTGGATAAGGACTTCAGCATTAACATCAGGCCTGTTCCCATACAAAAAGAACTGCCCCTGTGGATCACTGCCGCCGGAAGCCCTGAAACATTCCGGTATGCAGGGTCTATCGGGGCCAACATCCTTACGCATATGCTGGGACAGTCCCTGGAGAAGCTGGCGGCCAATATCGCCATCTATCACGAGGCATTGCAGGAAAACGGTTTCAGCATCGAAGACAGGCAGGTTACCCTGATGCTGCATACCTATATGGATCCCTCCGAGCAGGTGGCGCTGGGTGTCAGCGAACAGCCATTCAAGGATTACCTGGGTTCTTCCATCCAGCTGATGGAACCCCTTGCCCGGGAACTGGGACTGGATGTAAACACCCAGCGGGAAGAGCTGATTGAACTGGCATATAAGAAGTTCAGCAGGGATAATACCCTGATCGGCTCCCCTGCATCCTGCCAGAAAATGTTGCACAGCATCCGGCAGATGGGTGTTACCGAAGTAGCCTGCCTGGTTGACTTCGGCGTGGAAAATGATAAGGTGCTGGCGGGATTGGAGCATATTGTGAAAGCAAAAGATTTGTATAACTCCCATGTTGATCTGCTGCAGTTCCTGCACATCGACAACCAGAAAACAGAACTGGACCTGATCCATGAATACCAGCTCACTCACATCCAGATGACGCCCTCGCAGTCAAAACTTATAGCTGATGTGTACAGCCAGGCGGAGCACCATGATCTGTCTTCCCTGCAATACTGGTTCATTGGGGGTGAGGCCCTGAACCACGAACTGGTTAAGCGCCTGGCCACTATTACCAATGCCCGCCTATATAACATGTACGGCCCTACGGAAACAACCGTCTGGTCTGCATGGCGGGAGGTAAAGCCGGATGATATTTACATCGGCGGGCCGGTTATCAATACAGATCTGCTGTTGCTGAACGAGTTTGGCCAACAGGTGCCAATAGGTGTGGTGGGAGAGTTATACATCGGCGGACTGGGGGTAGCCAGGGGATATTACAATAACCGTGAGCTTACGGAGCGGTCGTTTATAGAGACCGATCATCCCTATACTGCCAGCCGCAGGTTTTACCGTACGGGCGACCTGATGAAGCTGAATGCCGGCGGCACTTTAGCGTACATCGGCAGAAAAGACAACCAGGTAAAAGTAAATGGTTACCGGGTGGAACCCGATGAAATAGAGAGAACGATCTCCCGCCTGCCCGGCGTGAAGAACTGTAAGGTAGTGGCGGTGAAGGAAGAAGATGCCACTTTCCTTGCTGCCTATGTGGTAAAAGAAGAACTGGTGTACGGCGAATACCAGGAAGTGGCCCCGGAAGAAGAAGCAAAAGCTTTTCACTTCGTGGATGGTAGCCTGATCTATCACCAGTCAGACAGGCAGCTCGCCATGTTATACCGGGAGGTGATTGAACGCGGTATCTACTTCAGGCATGGTATTTCGGTGCCGGAGAACGGCCTGGTGCTGGATGTAGGCGCCAATATCGGCACTTTCAGTATTGATGTGAGCCAGCGGCAACCCAGCGCCACTGTGATCGCTTTTGAACCTATCCCGCAGATCTTTTCCGCCCTGAAGAAGAATTTCGAGCACCGCCAGATTAATGGCTGCGTGATCAATTACGGCGTATCCAATAAAAAAGAGCGCGCAACATTCTACTACTATCCTGAAATGGCGGGTATGTCTGGCAGGTTTGCAGACAGTGAAACCATACTGGACGCCGTTGGCAAATACATGGAGCATGATAAGAAAGGCCTGCAGAATAATACCAGTCATTTATCAGCAGAGCATCGGGAAGTGGTAAAAACCTTTTACGAACAGGTAGAAAGCTCGGCCGGTTTATCAGATGAGATCGGGCAATATCTTTCTTCACTGTACCTGTCAAAGGAAGTAGCGTGCCAGCTCACTACCATCTCGTGACGTGATAGATGAATTAAACCTGTCCGCTATCGACCTGTTGAAGCTGGACGTAGAGAAAAGCGAGTGCCTGGTACTGGAAGGTATCCGTCCGGAGCACTGGCCCCTGATACATCAACTGGCAGTAGAAGTGGATGGCGACAATAACCTGAACATTATCCGGAACCTTTTGCAGGATAAGGGATACGAAGTGAATGTGGATGAGCTGGTGATGGGCGACGCTACTATGCCCGGTGAGGAAAATACCTACATGCTCTACGCAGTACATCCGCATCATGGAAAGCAGCCGCCCCGCACAGGTACGGAACAGTTCAGGGCACAGGTAAATGAAAGGACCATCCGGGATTTCCTGAAACATACCCTGCCGGATTATATGAACCCCAGGGATATCACCTTCGTGCCCGCTATCCCGTTAATGGAAAACGGGAAAGTGAATCTGCAGCAGCTCAAGGCGTTCAAACCGCAGCAGCCTGCCACGCAGGAGGTGGTGAAGATCACCAATAAAACGGAACTGGAGATCTACCAGATCTGGTGTGAGGTATTGAAAAAGGAAAGCATTCCCTATCACATCAGCATTTTTGAAGCGGGAGGCAATTCCATTGCGATCGTACGCCTGCATGAGAAGCTGAAGGCGGCATTTAATGTTGATTTCTCATTAATTGAATTGTTCCGTAATCCCACAATACAGCAGCAGGCAAAGCTGATAGGACAGGCTGGCAGCCGGGAAAGCGATACAAACAATACCGTGAAGAAAGCGGTGAACAAAGGCGCCCTGAGAAGGAGCGCCCGTGGCAACAGTACTATTTAATCCAAACCGGAAAGAAATGGAACGAATCTCTGAAAACGATATTGCGGTAATTGGGATGGCTGGCCGCTTTCCCAAAGCAAATAACATTGCTGAGTACTGGCAGAACCTGGTGAATGGGGTAAACAGTATTGAAAAGGCAGATGAGGAAAGGATACAGGCCTCCGGGATCCCGCAGGAGATACTGCAGCACAAGCGCTTCGTAAATGCTTCCTCCCGGCTGAGCGATGCCCGGTATTTTGATGCAGACTTTTTTGGTTTATCCAATACCGAAGTAATGCATATGGATCCTCAGATCCGCCTGCTGCTGCAGACCAGCTGGCATGCAATAGAAGACGCCGGCTATGATGTGAGCCGCCTGGATGTAGCAGTGGGTAACTTCTGCGGTATGTCTACCAATCACTACCTGTTAAATGTACTGAACTCCAACTCTCCAACAGCGCATGTAGATCCTTTGCTGTACAGGATACTGAATGAGAAAGATTTCCTGGCCACCTGGATCTCTTATAAACTGAACCTCACCGGTCCCGCCATGAGTGTCCAGACAGCCTGTTCCACCTCTTTGCTGGCCATCCACCTGGCCTGCCAGAGCCTCCTGAACCGGGAATGCGAAATGGCTTTGGCCGGTGGTGTGTCTTATAGCACAGATAACAAGATCGGGTATATACACGTACCGGAGTCTATTTATTCGAAAGATGGTCTTTGCCGCCCATTTGACAAGGATGCCAGCGGTACGGTGGACGGATACGGTGTTGGCGCTGTTATCCTGAAAAGGGCGGTAGACGCGCTGAATGATAAAGATCATATCTACGCCCTGATCAAAGGCACTGCGGTAAATAACGACGGCGCCAATAAGCAGGGATATACCACCCCCAGTGTGAACACACAGCGCGATGTGATCCTCGAAGCTCTTGCGGTGGCAGACGTTGATCCCACAAGCATCGGGATGATAGAAGCCCACGGCACGGGTACCCTGATCGGCGATCCGATAGAAGTAACGGCCCTGACGGAAGCATTTCGTGCATATACAGACAGGCAGCAATATTGCGCCATCGGTTCCGTGAAAAGTAACATCGGACACCTGGATGCGGCTGCGGGTATCGCGTCATTCATCAAGGCCGTGCTCTGTGTTTATAATGCTGCCTTTGTACCCAGTATTAATTTCTCTGCACCCAACCCGGTGCTGCAGTTGGAAACATCACCGTTTTATGTGAGCCAGTCACACCAGGCATGGCCGGAGCATTTTAACATCCGCAGGGCAGGAGTGAGCTCACTGGGCGTAGGCGGAACAAATGTGCACCTGGTGATAGAACAAGCCCCGGCGCTTGCACGGGTCGAACTGCCGGAGCAGCCGCGGGTGGTGGCATTGTCTGCCATGAACCCGAGGAACCTGCACTTACAGAAAAAGCAACTGGCGGAGCACATCCGCTCCACACCGGGTATCCGACTGGAAGATATTGAATTCACTACCATATACGGAAGAAAAGAAATGTCTTACCGTTACAGCCTTGTATGCAGCAATAAGGACGAGCTGGTGGCCCGGCTGCTGGGCGAACAGGAAGAGCGCAGCTTTGAAGGAGCCGGCACCGCGTCTGAAACGGTGTTCCTGTTTCCCGGGCAGGGCAGCCAGTATCCTGGCATGGCAAAGGCGCTGTATGATAGGTATGACGCCTTCAGGGAAGACATGGATCATTGCTTTTCTTTCCTGCAGTCTGCATACTCCTTTGATCTTAAAACGATCCTTTTTGGTGAAGACAGCAGTTTGCTGGATCGTACAGAATATACGCAGGTAGCCTTGTTCGTGGTGGAATATTGCCTTGCAAATGCCTTACAGAGGTGGGGTGTTAAACCTGCTGCACTGATAGGGCACAGCCTCGGTGAATATGTAGTCGCCTGTATTGTTGACTGCCTTACATTGGACGATGCATTGAAACTGGTTTACCATCGCGGCCGCCTGATGGGAATGATGCCCAGTGGCGCCATGGCCCTGGTTCGCACAACCCAGGAAGAATTAAGTCCCCTGCTGTTGAACAACATATCTGTTTGTGCGGTCAATGCACCCGATAGTATAGTAGTAGGGGGCACTATAGAAGATATCCAGCAGCAATGTATACTACTGTCCGCCAACAAGATTGAATACATTAAACTGAAAGTATCCCATGCCTACCACACGCCCATGATGAACAATGCGCTGGCTGCATATGAAAAGATCCTGTCTGAAGTTGAATTCAAACCATTTAACGCCCCGATCTTTTCAACGTATACCGGTGGCCTGGTAAGTGCTGAGTTGTTCTGCACTAAACAATACTGGCTGGATCAGATCATCCACCCCGTTCAATTCCTGGACGCGGCGCAGCAGGCAGCTGAATATACTTCCAATCCCACTTTTATTGAAGTGGGTCCGGGTAATGGCCTGTCCTCTTTCATCAGGGCCATCTTCAAACAGCAGGCCGGTACGGTGAACCTGCTGCCCAAAACTGCCACCGCGGCCGATGCTATCACTAAATTCTGCCAGGCCAAAGCCCGGTTGTATGCAGAGGGTGTAACGTTTGAATGGCCGGCAGTGCATGACGGCAGGCGGGTTTCGCTGCCCGGGTATGTATTTTCAAAGAATTATTTCTGGAAGCCCAGTCTCCATGTACAGCACAAGACATTCAGCGAAATAAAGCATTCATACCACCATACAAATGAGCGCTATTCCTGTGGCAGCCTGAGAACTTTTGTGGAACTGCCACTTGATAGTAAACAACAGCTCTCTGAGGAAGTGCTGGGCAGGCTGAGTGATCTGCACACGCAATACCTGGATGATATCAGAGCGCTCTTCCCGGCCGGGGCGGATAACATCTACAACAGGATCGAAGCCCTCTATGATGATACCTCGCTGAACAGCCGGGAAGATGATCTGCCGGATGCAAAGGATACCCATAAAACGAGGACTGTGAGCAGTGCTTTTGTAGCACCGGCAACAGCTACAGCACAAAGGATAGCCGCGCATTGGGGAGACATCCTGGGATACTACCCCGTAGGTGCGCTGGATAATTACTTTGAAGTAGGAGGTAATTCATTGCTGGCCACCAAACTGATGACGCGCCTGTCTGATGAATTTGACATGCCCCTATCATTTAAGGAACTATCAGAATGCTTAACCATACAGGAATTAGCCGCCCTGGTAGAGTCTAAGAAGAAAATGATGGAGCTGGTTGGCAATATCGCTATTGAGAACAGTAATGCAGATAATTATTTGGAACTATGACGGTAGCCGTATTACTGGAAGAACTGGTACATAATCATGTAAAACTGTCTGTGAAAGATGGTAAAACTTTTATGTCAGTTACCCGAAGGCGGGATAGACAGCGATCTGCTCAACCGCCTGAAGGAGCATAAGGAGGAAATAAAGGAGCTGCTCCGGCAAACCAACAGCTCCCGGCAGAAACGGCCGGCTATACAACGCAGAAGTAGTAATGCTCCCGGGGCATTGTCCTACGGACAACAACGCCTGTGGATACTGGACCAGATCGAAGGCAGCGCACATTACAATATTTCCAATGCCCTGCTGCTGGAAGGTACACTGGATATAGACGTTCTTCAGCGCACATTCCATACCATTGTTGAACGCCATGAAATATTACGGACCAGCTATACCTTAAGCGAAAGCGGGGACGTTCAGCAGCTGGTGCAGCCGGCGGCACATTTCACCATACAACAGGACGATCTGTCTGAGCTGGATGCAACAGCGCAGGCGGCGGGTATTCAACAGCTGCAGGCAGCGGAATCAAAAGCAGGTTTCAACCTGCAGCAGGATGTACTGTTAAGGGTTCGCCTGGTGAAGACGGGCGCAACGGCTTTTGTGCTGCTGGTAACAATGCATCATATTGCCACTGATGGCTGGTCTATCGGGGTGTTGATAAAAGAGTTCTGCGCACTGTATACCGCCTATTGCCAGGGGCAGGAGAACCCCTTACCGGAGCTGACGATCCAGTATGCCGACTATGCCCAATGGCAGCAGGAGTGGCTGAAAGGCGAGGTGCTGGAGGAGCTCAAAAGCTACTGGTCAGCACAGCTGAGTAATTTACCACCGGTGCACAGCCTGCCGCTGGACCGCCCCCGTCCCGTTATACAAACCTTCGCAGGTAATACCATCTATTCAAAGATCGATGCGGATACATTACATCAGCTGAAGGCCATCTGCGATAAAGAAGGGGCTACGCTCTTCGCCGGTTTATATGCCGTATTCACGGTGTTACTGGCCCGCTACAGCAATGAGAACGATATAGTGGTGGGTACGCCCATTGCCAATCGCGAGCAACCGGAAGTAGCCGGGTTGATCGGCTTCTTTGTCAATATGCTCGTATTAAGAAGCCAGGTATCCGTAACAGGAAGTTTTATTGAGCTGATTCGCCAGACCAGGCAAATGTTGTTTGACGCTTATGCCCATCAGCAAATGCCGTTCGATATGCTGGTGTCTGAACTGCAGCCGGAGCGGAATGCCGCCTACAGTGCGCTTTTCCAGGTGATGTTCGTGTTGCAGAACAATGAGAAAGCGGCTGTAAAGCTACCTGGTCTGTCTTTAAGGCCAATGGAGCAATCCAGGCCCTTTGCCCAGTATGATCTTTCCCTGCATGCAGACGAAAACAGTCATGGTTTATCCCTGAGCTGGGAATATAATACAGATATTTTTGAGCTGTCCACCATACAAAGAATGGCCAGCCATTTTGAAAACCTGCTGGGCGCACTGGTACACGCTCCACAGGCAGCGGTGCTCAAAGCGGATATCCTGGCGGGGAATGAACTGCAGCAGGTGTTGTCAGATTTCAACCAGACGGCCCGCGCCTATCCGCAGCAGCAAACCATCCTGGATCTCTTTGCTGAGCAGGTGAAAGAGCGGCCGGAGCAGGTGGCGCTGAAGTTCCGTGACCGGTCATATACCTATGCGGAGCTGGACCGCATATCCGGCCAGCTGGCCGCTTACCTGGTGGAGCATTACTCCATCGCCAACAATGACCTGGTTGGCATACAGCTGGAAAGAAGTGAGCGTATGCTGCCCGTTATCATCGCCATCCTGAAATCAGGCGCTGCCTATATGCCGATCGGTGTCGATTATCCTNCTGAGCGGGTGGCATATATCCTGGAAGATGCGCAACCAAGGGTATTGGTGAATGAAGAAGAACTGTCCCGCTTCTTTACCCTGCAGGATCAATATGATACTGCACCGCTGCTGGTCACACCATCCGGGAACGATATTGCTTACTGTATTTATACCTCCGGCTCTACCGGAACGCCTAAAGGGGTATTAAACCAGCATGACGGCTTATATAACCGCCTGGTATGGATGAAGGAATACCTGCAGGTAACACCTGGTGACGTATTCCTGCAGAAAACGCCCTATACGTTTGATGTATCGGTATGGGAGTTGTTCCTGCCGCTGATCTCCGGGGCAACGGTTGTATTTGCGGTTCCTGACGGACATAAAGATCCGTTCTACCTGCAAAGCCTGGTGGAAGCAGAAAAGGTGAGCATCATTCATTTCGTGCCTTCCATGCTGAATATATTTTTAAGCAGCCTGGAACAGGGCGCCTGCAGCAGCCTGCAGCACATTGTTTGCAGTGGTGAAGCATTGCCTGCTAAGGTGGTGAAAGCATGCAGGCAGCAGCAGGGCAGCCGTATACATAACCTTTACGGGCCAACGGAGGCTGCCATTGATGTTACCGCTGTTGATCTCACAGATGCAGCCATCGATACGCAGGGCGTTAGCATAGGATACCCTGTTGCCAATACCAGTATATACATTGTAAATGCAGCCATGGCGCTGCAGCCGGTTGGCATACCGGGAGAGCTGCTGATAGGCGGGATACAGGTGGCCAGGGGTTACCTGAACAAGCCTGCGTTAAGCAGTGAGAAGTTTATTGCAGATCCCTTTAAACCGGGTGGCCGGGTCTACAGAACGGGCGACATCGCAAAATGGAACAGCGACGGCAGCATCACATACATAGGCCGTCGCGATGGCCAGGTAAAGATCCGCGGCCACAGGATTGAATTGGGTGAAGTAACGCGCGCAACTGCTGTTGAAGCCCGCTATCAGGGAAGCGGTGGTGACAGTGAGCAGGCGTAATGACCAGGAACCCGAATTGGTAGCCTATGTGGTATCTGATGAGCAGGAAGATGCCACCACTTTACGCAGCTATCTGGCCACTAAACTGCCGGACTTTGAGATCCCCGCTTACTTTATCCAGCTGGAAGCGTTGCCACTCAGCGCCAACGGAAAGGTAGATGAAAAAGCCCTGCCTGATCCGGTTAGCAGCACCTTAAAAACCAGTATAGCATATGTAGCCCCGCGCAATGAGAAGGAGCAGCTGCTGACGGCCATATTCGCAAAAGAGCTGGGAAGATCCCCCGCTGAAATAGGTATCAATGATAACTTCTTTGACCTGGGCGCCAATTCCATAAAGCTGATCAGGATCCTGCAGGAGATCAGGAAGACGTTCAACGTGGATATAAAGCCCGTACTGCTGTTCCAGTATACTACCATTAAAGCGCTGGTTGCCCTGTTTGAGGAAAGTCAGAAGGAAACAACAGCGGTAGATGATGCCTTCGTTGCAGCAGATATGGATGACATGATTGATTCATTTTAATTGATTTTCGAGATGAATAAAAAAGACATTGCCATAATAGGATTATCCGGGAGGTTTCCGCAATCTGAGAATATCAGGATATTCTGGGATAACCTGGTGGCAGGAAAGGAACTGGTGTGCTCATATAAGCCAGAGGAGCTAAGGGAACTGGGCGTGGATGAAAAACTGATCAACGATCCCAACTACATCCCGGTCAGCTCAACGATCAGCCACCCGGAACGTTTTGACTATGCTTTTTTTGGCTATACCAAAGGAGAGGCGGCGCTGATGGACCCACAGATAAGACTGATGCATGAGCAGGTTTGGTTAGCCCTGGAGGATGCGGGCTGTAACCCCGAAGCATATAAAGGTAAGATAGGATTGTATTTAGCTGCATCAGACAACCTCAACTGGCGGGCACACGCCTTGCTTAACCCCAATAATGAAGTAGGCTCCTTTATGAGCAGGCGCCTGGCCGATAAATCATTTATCAGCACCCTGGTAGCCTATAACCTGGATCTGAGGGGCCCGGGCTTTTTCACTGATACGGCCTGCTCCAGCTCCTTGTCTGCCGTACACTTTGCCTGCAGAAGCCTCCTGATGAAGGAATGCTCCATGGCGCTGGCAGGCGGTGCTACCCTCATTACCACCAAAGAGAAGGGTTACTGGTTTGAAGAAGGGATGATCGCTTCCAGGGATGGACATTGCAGGGCCTTTGACAAAGATGCTACGGGTACCTTGTTTGGTGAAGGCATCGGCATCGTGGTATTGAAAAGAATAGAAGACGCCATACAGGATAAAGATCACATCTATGCCGTGATCAGGTCAACTGCGGTGAATAACGACGGCAAACGTAAAGTGGGATATACTGCGCCCAGCGTAAACGGTCAGGCAGAATGTATCAGCCTGGCCCACAAAGTGGCCGGTGTGGAGCCAGCTTCCATCACCTATATTGAAGCACATGGCACCGGTACCCGGATCGGTGATGCGGTGGAGATTGAAGCCCTGAACAAAGCGTTTGGCTATAATACAACGCACCGCTGTGCCATTGGTTCTGTAAAATCCAACCTGGGCCACCTGGATGCGGTAGCCGGTGTAGCGGGGCTGATAAAAACGGCATTGTCGCTGCAGCATAAAACCCTGCCGCCCTCTATTAATTTCAGTACGCCTAATCCCGACATCAATTTCGAAGCAGGGCCTTTTTATGTAAATAACGAATTACAGCAGTGGGAGCGAAAGGACGGGCAGCCGCTGAGAGCGGGCGTCAGCAGTTTCGGTATCGGCGGTACAAATGCACATGCCATCCTGGAGGAAGCGCCCGAGCGGGAGTTATTGCCTCCGGAGCAAACGCACCGCCTGCTGGTGTTTTCTGCCAGAACGCCTGCTGCTTTAAATAACTACGGGCAGCAGCTCAGGGGCTTTGTAGAAGCGCAAAAGTCTCCTGATCTTTCCGGCCTTGCCTATACATTGCAAACCGGCAGAAAACATTTTAAATACCGCAGTTTCCTGGTATATGATGAACAGCAAAAAACATTTGCCGGTTTACCGGACAATGGCAGGGAACATCAGCCTGGTCACGTTGTATTCATGTTCTCCGGCGGAGGAAGCCAGTATTTCAGAATGGCGGAGCAGTTGTACCAGGCGGATGCCAGCTTCAAAGCACTGATGGATGAAGGCTTTGAAAAGCTAAAGAAAAAAACCGGCCGGGATTTCAGACAGGTACTGGGTTATACCAATGCAGCACAGGTTGACAAAGAGCTGATCAACTCCATCCGTTATATGTTGCCTGCGCTTTTCCTGGTGGAATATGCCATGGCGAAGCTGTTGATGAAGAACGGCATCCGGCCGGATTATATGATAGGGCATAGCCTGGGCGAATATGTGGCCGCCTGCATCAGCGGTGTGTTCTCTTTTGACGATGCACTGCAACTGGTCATTACCCGGGCTGATCTTACTGATACTGTTCCTGAAGGGGGAATGGTAGGTGTAGAGCTGTCAGAAAAAGATGTGCAGCCTTACCTCGGTAAGCTGTCCATCGCAGCCATTAACATGGAGGACTCCTGTGTGCTTTCAGGTCCTAAAGAGGATATCCGCCTGCTGACCGATGCCCTGACAAGGGATGGTATCAATTTCACAGCGCTGAAGATCTCCATCGCCGCACACTCTTCCATGTTTGACGGCATATTGGATGATTACCGTATGGCAGTACACCAGGTAACGCTGCATGCTCCGCAGATACCTTTTGTTTCCAACCTGAGCGGAAAGGAAATTACCGCCCTGGAGGCTACTTCTCCCGAGTACTGGGTACGCCATCTGCGCCACACTGTAAACTTTGTAAAGGGCCTGGAATACCTGCTGGAAAGAGGTCCTGCCAGTTATATCGAAATTGGCTCAGGCGGTGTGCTGACATCCTTCCTGAAACAACACCCGCTTTTCCGGCAGGATAACCTGAGCGTAAATGTATTAAGGCATCCCAAGGAAGCGAGTAATGATCACGCCTGGTATCTACAGGCGCTGGGCCGGTTATGGAAGAACGGCGTTGCTATTGACTGGGACGCCTTCAACAACCATCGGCAATATTACAAAGTATCCGCCCCGGGGTATGTTTTTGATGCAACAGAACTGCCGGTAAGAGTTGATCCGTTCCGCCGGATGATGGCAGGCGGCGCTGTGTTAAGCACCCATAAGAGAGCGCCGGAGGATTCACTGTACTTCGTTAACTGGAAGAAAAGCATTTTCTCTGCACAACCCAGGCAGGAAACACCAGCTACTTACCTGGTATTTAGGGATGCAGATACAGCATTGTCTGATGTGTTTACACAACTGGCAGCTACAGGCCGTGTTATTGAAGTCAGGCCAGGGGCCGTGTTTGAAGAAGCAGCAGATCTGTTTACACTGGACCCTTATGAACAGGAACATTACGAACAGCTCTTTAAGCGCCTGGATGACCAGGATATTGCAATAGACCAGCTTATCTATAACTGGGAGCTGGTTGCGGAAGATGACCTGATGGCGCCCTGTATTCCCGTCACCTTGTTGTGCCGCCAGCTGATCATGAACCAGGCGCAGCACCTGAAGAAGTTCACCTTTATTGCAAGGCTGGGAGCCAGTATAACCGGTAATGAAACAGCCGATGTATCCCTCCACCTGGTGAAGGAAACCGCTGAAATGATCATCAGGAATAATGCCGCTGCATTTTTCTGCAGCATAGACCTGGACACGCCTGGTAAAAGCAGTGCTGCGCTGCTGCAGGATATCCGGTACAATTTTTCAGATGCCGCCATTGCCTGGCGTAACAATAAACGGTGGATCCGGTTCTTTGACAGGATCAGGACAGATAACAACGGGCAGGTAGCTGTTATAAAAAATAAGGGCGTTTACCTGGTAGTGAATGGTGACAGCCATACGGGCCGCATTTTATCCAGGTATTTGTCTGAGCGTTATGAAGCGCTTGTTATTACGGTGGCTGACGCTGCAGACAGGGACGCTTTGCAGCAACTGGCCGTACGACTGGAAGAAGAACATGGCAGGATCTCCGGCGTGATCTTCATCCCTGCAGAGCAGGAAGTGTCTGATCTCTCTGACCTGAATAACCTGATCCGCATCCAGCACCAGAAACTGCAGTCCATTCAACATCTCTACGCGGTATTTAAAGACCGGCAACCCGATTTTGTATGGATACCGCTCAGGCTGTCGTCTGTGCTGCACCATGTAACAGAGCATATTTATGCGGATGCTTATACCCGGCTCTTTGTGTCGCAGGCTGCTGAAGAAATTCCCAATTGGCATGTAATAAGCCTGGATGATATACATCCCGGAGAGGGGGATGAACAGGAGCTGGTAAAGCTGTTTGAACTGACTTTACAGCAGGGCGTCAGCAATGCCCTGGTTGCCTGCCAGCCTGTTGACGAGTTGCTGAAGAAAGGCCCCCGGAAAGAAATTGCTGCTGATACACAGGAGAACAATACTGTGATCACAGACCGTCACTATGTGGCGCCGGAAGGTAAACTGGAATCGGAGCTTTGCGAATTATGGCAGTCTTTCCTGGCCGCCGGCAGGATAGGTGCAACAGATAATTTCTTTGAGCTGGGCGGTAATTCATTAAAGGCCATGACCCTGCTTAAACGGATCCAGAAGCAGTATAATGTGCAGCTGGACCTCAAGGATTTTTACGCAAAGCCCACCGTAAAATTACTGGCGCAGGAAATAAACATAGCTACCCTGCTTAAATCTCAACAGCATAAAAAAGACCGTCGTACCCTGAAAATATAGTTTGTTATGAATATTAGCCAGCTGCTGACAGAATTGAATGAACATGATATAACCCTATCGCTGGATGAAGGCGATCTGCTGATAGATTTTGAAGGAGAAAGCATTGCCGAACCGCTGATCAATAAGATAAAGGAAAATAAAGGAGCGCTGGTGGCATACCTGAAAAAGTATGCCGCACAACAGGATTTTACCGAGATCCATCCCGCTCCCCAGCAGGAAAGTTACCCGGTATCATTTGCACAGAAACGCCTGTGGATCCTCAGCCAGTACCCCGAAGTGTCCAAAGCATATATTATACCCAACCAGGTAGAGCTGTCTGAAGAGCTGAATATGGAGCACTTCAGGCTGGCCATCCACGCGGTGGCTGATCGCCATGAGATACTGCGTACGGTCTTCCGCGAAGATCAGCATGGCGAAGTACGGCAATGGATATTGCCTGAGGATGCGCTGAATATAGACATACAGTTCCTGGATTTCAGCATGCTGGAGCAACCGGCTGCTGAAGCAGATATGTACATTGAAGCAGACGGGTTCAAAGCATTTGACCTGGCCAATGGCCCCCTGTTCAGGATGTCCCTGATCAAACTGGCGCCCGGCCGCTACCGCTTCTATTACATCATGCATCACATCATCAGTGATGGATGGTCACTCGGGGTGCTGATCAGGGATGTGCTGTCATACTACCATGCGTACAGGAAAGGCGTTTCGCCCAATATCCCCCCGCTGGAGATACAGTATAAGGATTATGCCTGCTGGCAGCTGTCGCAGCTGGAAGCCGGTAAGATCAATAAGGATAAAGACTACTGGCATGCTGTCTTTGCAGACGATATTCCTTTACTGGAAATACCGGGCAGGCCCCTACGCCCGGCGGTAAAAACCAACCGGGGAGAACTGCTCGAAACCTGGCTGTCAAAAGCTACCACTGCCAGGCTGAAGCAATTTACGCAGGCCCATGAAGGCAGTTTGTTCATCACGCTTTTAAGTTTGTGGAATGCGCTGTTATACCGCTATACAGAGCAGGAGGAGATCGTGATGGGCACCGCCGTAGCTGGTCGTGATCACGCAGGACTGGAAGACCAGATCGGTTTTTATGTCAATACGCTTGCCCTCAGGAACAGGATCGATCCCACAAAGACCTTTGCTGATCTTTATGCCGGTGTAAGGGCCAATGCACTGGAGGCCTTCTCGCATCAGTCCTTTCCCTTTGATCTGCTGGTAGAATCCCTGCAATTGCAGCGGGATAACAGCAGGAACCCGCTGTTCGATGTGATGCTGACCTTACTGAGTTCGGATACCGCTAACAGCAGGGCCACCGTGAGCGAAGAGCAGGCAGCAACCATCCGGTTCCGGGGAAAGCGGAATGCTAAATTCGATATAGAGATCAATGGAGTGGAGGCTGGTCCTCAGCTGCAGCTGATCGTGAACTATAACGCGGATATTTACGATGAAGCCTTCGTCTCACAGCTGCTCAGGCATTTCAGCAAACTGACGGAGGCGGTATTAGACAATCCTCATTTGCCGCTCAGTAAATATGACCTCCTGTTGGCAGAAGAGCGGGAACAGTTGCTGCATGCGTTTAATAATACCGCCCGGCCTTACCCGGATGATAAGACAGTCATCCAGCTCTTTGAAGCACAGGTGCGCCGCACGCCCGGCAGCATTGCCGTTTCATCTGCGCAAGGTGTGCTAACTTATGCGCAGCTCAATGCGGCTGCCAACCAGCTGGGGCACTACCTGCGGGAGCAATACGCCATTGGTGCGGATGACCTGGTAGGTATTGAACTGAGCAGAACGCCTGCATTGATAATTGCTATATATGGTGTGCTGAAAGCCGGCGGCGCCTATGTGCCGCTGGACCCGGCCAAACCCGGCAGACCGAAAAGCATACATCAAGGCAGACGCCGGCTGCAAATGCACGATCGACGAGGAATTTATGGCCCGCTTTAACGTGGTGGCACACCGGTATTCCAACGCGGACCCTGTCCCGGTGAATGATGCCGGTAGCCTGGTGTATGTGATCTACACCTCCGGGTCTACAGGCGCACCCAAAGGTGTGATGATTGAGCACCGGTCACTGGTCAACAGGCTGGTATGGATGCAGCATGCCTACCCGCTGAAGAGCGCTGATGTGATCTTACAGAAAACAACTTATTCTTTTGATGTATCTGTATGGGAACTGCTCTGGTGGAGTATGTACGGCGCCAGCGTTCATCTGCTGGAACCGGAAGGAGAGAAGGTGCCATCCAGTATTGTACAAAGCATTGCGACGGCAGGCGTTACGGTCATGCATTTTGTACCCGCCATGCTATCGTCTTTCCTCGGTTACCTGAAAGAGTTCCCGGAAGAGAAAAAGCAGCTGCGCAGCCTGAAACAGGTCTTTACCAGCGGTGAAGCCCTGTCAAAAGACCATCGCGATGAGTTGCTGGAAGCCTTGCCCCGGGTATCATTGATGAACTTATACGGCCCCACGGAAGCCAGTATAGACGTCACTTATTACGATTGCAAGGAGCAACGTAACGATCACATCATCCCGATAGGCAAACCTATTTTTAATACGCAGCTCTATGTGCTGGATCAACACCTGCAGCTGTCACCTGTGGGCGTTAAAGGTCATTTATATATTGCTGGTACGGGCCTTGCCAGGGGATATGTGAACAACGAAGCACTGACCCGGAAAAAATTCATTCCCCATCCTTTCCGGCCGGGCCATTTACTTTATGATACCGGTGATGTGGCGTTATGGCTGCCAGACGGCAACATTCATTTCCTTGGCAGGGCAGACGACCAGGTGAAAATAAGAGGATTCAGGATTGAGCTGGGCGAGATTGAATATCACATCAGGAGAAAAGAAGGTATAGACGACGCCGTTGTACTGGTACGGGAAACTGTTCCCGGCCAGAAAGACCTGGTGGCATTTATTGTTTCAAGGGAAGCGCAGGAGGTATCAGCGCTCAGGAATTACCTGGCTGATAAGGTGCCGCATTATATGGTGCCTGCCCACTTTGTGCAGGTAGACAGCATTCCGCTGAACGCCAGCGGTAAGGCCAACCGGAAACAGTTGCTGGCTTTGGATAAAGCAGCTTTGGCTGACAAGGTAGCTTTTGTTGCGCCCCGTAACGAAAAGGAAAAGGCCCTCATCGCAGTATGTGAGGCAGTGCTGAACAGGAGGTCGATCAGCATAAAGGAAAACTTCTATAACCTGGGCGGCGATTCCATCAAGTCCATCCAGATGGTATCGCGCCTGAAACAGGCCGGTTATACCCTGAAGGTGGAGGATATTCTCAGAACCCCGGTGCTGGAAGCGCTGGCATCCCTGCTGGTGATCAATACGCACCAGGTCGATCAGTCGCCCGTAACAGGCGTTGTTGCTTTAACCCCCATCCAGCATTATTTCTTTGAGAACACCCCTGTATTACAACATTTCAACCAGTCTATCCTGCTGAAAAGTCAGGCGCCCATTGACCTGCAGCTACTGGACCGCTGCCTGAAGGAACTGCTTATCCACCACGATGCACTGAGAATGGTATTCACCTTGCAGGATGGCGTATGGCGGCAGTTTAATAATGCTGCTGATGCAGTGGGAGAGCTGATCAGCTCATGGGACCTCTCCGCTGCTGCAGATCCCCTGGAAGAAATGAAACGGCTGACCACAGAGCTGCAGGCCGCCTTTGATCTTTCATGCGGCCCCCCTGCTAAAGGCAGCTCATTTCAGGCTGGCAGACGGAGAACGGCTGGCCATCATCATCCATCACCTGGTAACAGATGGAATTTCGTGGCGCATACTGATAGAAGACCTGCTGGCTTTGTATCAGCAATACCAGGAAAACAATGTGCCGGTGTTACCTGCAAAAACAGACTCCTACCAGCGATGGGCCAGCCTGCAGCAGGAATATGCCAACAGCGGGAAAATTCTGAAGGAAGCGGCCTGCTGGACCAGCATCTGTGAAAAAGATGTACCCGTCATCAGAACAGACCATCCGCACAGCGGCCCCCTGTTCCTGGAAGATAAAGTTACCTTCTCCCTGGACGAACAGACCACCCGGCTGCTGCAGACAAAATTCCATACCATATACAATACCGAAGTGAACGATGTATTGCTGACGGGCCTGGGGCTGGCCATCAGTGAAGTGTTCGGCCAGCAGCAGGTGGTCGTAAAGATGGAAGGCCATGGAAGAGAGGAGATTATTGACAATGCAGACATCAGCAGAACAGTGGGCTGGTTCACAACCATGTATCCCTTTATACTGGAGGTGGAGTCTGCAGGTAATGCTGTGGACAGCCTGATCAGGGTAAAGGAAGATCTGCGGAAGATACCCAACAAAGGCATCGGTTATGGCATGCTGAAATACCTGAACAAAGACTACCATCATCTGCATTATACCCCTTCGGTATTGTTCAATTTCCTGGGTGATTTTGATACCACGTTTGCAGACAGGAATGACACCGGTTTCAGTTATGCCACGGAAGCAATAGGTCCTAACATTGCCCGGGAGAATACCGACGAGGTGTTGCTCAACATATCCGGATCTTTTGTTGGCGGCCGCTTGTATATCGGTATCATGTATGCCGCTGCGGTCTATGATGAAGACACCATTGCGCGTTTGCAGGCAGCCTATAAAAAACACCTGGCAGCACTGATTGAAACCGTATCCGGCGAGCCGCACCGTTTTAAAACGCCTTCAGACCTGACCTACCGCGACCTCAGCATGCAGGAGCTGGCGGTACTGAATGCCGCACATAATATCGAAGATGTATATGAGCTGTCTCCCTTGCAGCTGGGAATATACTATCACTGGCTCAGGGACGGCGCCAGTTCACAGTACGTAGAACAGATCTCCTACCGCATACAGGCAAAGGAGCTTAGTATACCATTGATCCATACTGCCTATGAGAGACTGGTGGAACGCTACGCTGTGCTGAGAACGGGGTTTGCAGGTAAGGTAAAGGACTTTCCTTTGCAGGTGGTAAGAACTGGCGTACAGGCCCGGTTTTTCTATGAGGAGATCCCCGCCGCTATAACCGGTGAAGATGATATAGCGGATTATATTAAGCAGTACAAAACGGCTGACAGGAACGCGGGCTTTAAGCTGGCGGATGATTCGCTGATGCGCCTGAAGATACTCAGGGTGGATGAAACGCACTATGAGTTTATCTGGAGCCATCATCACATACTGATGGATGGATGGTGCATGAGCATCCTGATACAGGATTTTAACCGCATACTGCAGGCCGTTACCAGGCAGCTGCCTCCTGCCTTGCCCGCACCGAAGCCTTATGCAGATTATATCCGCTGGTTAATGGACGTAGACACAGCGGCTTCCCTGGACTACTGGAAAAATTACCTGGATGAATATACGCAGGCAGCCACCCTGCCTTTTGTTAAAAGTAAACCCGGTGAGGTTTACCGGGAGGGACTTAATTCCCTGAAGGTAGAAGGAAAATTACTGGACAGTATACAGGCGCTATGCAGTGAGCTGGGCATAACCCAAAGCACATTCCTGCAAACCGCCTGGGGATTCCTGCTGTCTAAGTATAATCATACCAATGATGTTGTATTCGGGGCAGTGGTATCCGGCCGTCCTGCTGCGATACCGGGCATTGAGCAGATGGTGGGCCTGTTCATCAATACCATCCCGGTGAGGATCCGGTATGAACAGGATGATACGCTCTTCAGCCTGTTGAAGGAGGTGCAGGATGCGGGCATCAACAGCAATGCACATCATTACCTGAACCTGGCAAAGGTACAGGCGCAGAGTGAGCTGGGAGCAGCGCTCATCAATCACATCATGGTGTTTGAGAACTTCCCTGTTAAAGACGCGATAAAGGAAAATGCCGATACAGTAAACGGCAAGGGACCGTCTCTGAGCATTCAGCAGGTAGAGGTGTTTGAGCAAACAAATTATGACCTGGACATCCTGGTATTGCCCTCCTCCGGGGCTTTACAGGTAAACATCCGCTTCAACGCCGGCAGGTATGAGGAAGATGCCATGGCAGCGCTGGCCATTCATTTCTATCATGTAATTGAACAATTTGCCACATCAGGCAATAAACCCCTGAACCAGGTCAGCTTTCTGCCTGCAGCAGAACGTACGCAGATCCTGGATGTGTTCAATGCCACAACTGTTGCCTATGCACCGGATACCACCGTGCTGGATCTGTTCCGGGAAAGAGTGGCCGAACAGCCAGACCAGGTAGCCGTACGCTACCAGGATGCGCAACTGAGCTACCGGGAACTGGATGAGCGCAGCGGCCAGCTGGCTTACTATTTACGCACCCGCTACCACGTAGGACTGAACGACCTGGTAGGCATACAGCTGGAACGGAGTATATCCATGCTGGTGGTCATACTGGGTATCCTCAAAGCAGGCGGGGCATATGTGCCCATTGATACCGCCTGCCCGGAAGAACGGTGGCAGTATATAAGAGAGAACAGCCAGTATAAGGTGTGCATAGATGCCGCCTTCCTGGATGCTTTTCAAGAGGAAGCCGGACCTGTGTTGGAAGACGCCAAGGTACCCTTGTCTGCCTGCGCCTATGCAATTTATACCTCCGGCTCTACCGGTCAACCCAAAGGTGTATTGAATG